>Ga0209319_1002644_pt1 | contig 10790 bp, 10 predicted proteins | sample RifGroE2_FD_184000 | JGI IMG/M metagenome (GOLD analysis project Ga0209319, IMG submission 184000) | Groundwater microbial communities from Rifle, Colorado - Groundwater E2 (SPAdes) (version 2) | ecosystem: Environmental > Aquatic > Deep subsurface > Groundwater | place: Rifle, Colorado, United...
AATTTTCCTTAAAATTAATTTCCGGTATTTCGCCCCTGATGATTGAAGCATCACAAGAGCGATATTGACGCAATGCTTCTAATGGAAGTTCAGCCATAAGATTGTTCTTTATTTAGAATCGTTATTTAATTTCAGATCAAATAAAATTCGGTCGCTATTGCGTGTTAAGAATTCGTCCATGACTTCTTTAAGCGTAGCCATTTTATTTTCCTTAATCGCCTTATCAAGATAATAAGAACCCACTAAAATCTTTCTCCGCGTCTCCTGCTTTTTTTCTGTAACCTTAGTTCGCGCTTCCGCAGCTTGGATTCTGGCATTAAGCTTTTCTCGCTGCTCTTTAAGACGCGCAAGTAAATGTTTAGATTCTTTACCCATAGGATACCTCATACAATTTGATAAAAAGTAAATAGCTAAAGCTAACTATAACACAGCCAAAAGCACCAAATAAAGAAAAATAAAGACACGAGCGATAGCGAGTACCGAATGAGTCCACCTGACGAATGAAGGGCGCGCTTATACGTTGCTTTGCAACGTGCGCTTTGCTAGAATGGAAAAAGCCGATGAATCAAAGCTATAAACAAGATTTTATCCGCAGTGTGGCGGAAATTTGGAAATGCTAATTTAGTATAAGCTGTACGCGGATTGTGATTTTAAAAAACTAAAAATCACAGGTTGTTGAAGAGATATTTAGATAATATAAAGATAAAAACCGCAAGGAGAGGAAACGAAATTTAAAAGTAGAGAGAATTGTTTGTTAGCTAATTGCCAAGCTATTTGGATATAAGGAAAATAGTATTTTAATTTTTTGAAATTGGGGATTGATAAATTTGGATAAATGGGTAGTTTAAAACTAGAATTTATAAAGATTAAGCAGCAAGGCAAGTATTGCGAAAGTAAAAAATATAAATAATAAAATGGAGAGCTAATATGATAAATTTTAAAAAAGTAAAAGCCACGATAATAAAAATCGAAGGGGCAAAAAATGCAAAATGCAGTTTTGGACACCAAATAGGGGAAGAGTTTATTTTTACTGAATTTGGTTGCGATAAACCGCTGTGTGTTTATGCGCTAAATGCTTTGTTGGCATCAGTAAATGTTTTACTGCATGAGGGAAAATTTCCCTGGTTACCGAAAACAGAAAAGTTGTTTTGGGGTTGTCCACATCCTGGTGATATGTATGAAGGTTTAGGACAAGTTATTTTTGAGTTGGAGGTTATCGAATAATCTTCTATGGCAATTTATCATTTAAGTGGTTCGGTAATATCAAGGAGTGCAGGAAAAAGCGCGGTGGCTTCTGCTGCCTACCGTTCCGGTGAGAAAATGGTAGATGAAAGGCAGGAGCGGGTAGCCGACTATACGCGCAAGCAGGATGTAGCCTATAAAGAGATTTTATTGCCGGAAAATGCACCTGCTTGGATGGCGAATCGGGAAAAGTTATGGAATGCGGTAGAGCAGGGAGAAAAAAGAAAAGATGCGCAACTGGCACGGGAATTTAACTTTGCGTTACCTAAAGAGCTCTCATTGGCACAAAACACCGCCTTAGCGCGGGAGTTTGTGCAAAAAGAATTTGTTGAGCGAGGTATGGTCGCAGATTTATGTATTCATGACCACAAAACCCCGGAAGGAGAAGAGCAGCCGCATGCGCATGTCATGCTAACTATGCGCGAGGTTACCGAAGAAGGCTTTGGGCAAAAAAATCGGGAATGGAACGCGAAGGAAAATCTTTGCCTGTGGCGCGAGTCTTGGGCAGAACATGCCAATCGTTATTTAGCTTTAAATGGTATAGAACAAGCGATTGACCATAGGACACTAAAAGAGCAGGGCATTGATCTAATCCCACAATCTAAAATTGGTCCAGCGGTGGCTAGAGACCACATGGCAAGGTTTGAGGAGCACCAGAAGATTGCTCGAGAAAACGGAACAAGGATTGCCGAAAACCCCAGCATTGCTTTAAATGCGATTACCCATCAGCAATCGACCTTTACCCATCATGATTTAGCCAAGTTTATTAATCGTCACACCGTAGATACAGAGCAGTTTCAGGAGGTTTACGAAAAGGTTAAATTATCGACAGAAATGGTGAGTTTGGGCTTGGATGAGCAAAAACGCGAACGCTATACTACACAAGAGATGTTAGCGATAGAAAGAGGTATGTTGGAAACAGTTAGCGACTTAGATAACTTCAAACATGATGCCTTGATTGGGGAATGCGGTTCGCTATCCTCACAACAAAAAGAAGCACTAGAACATATTGCACAAGCCGGTGATATTAAATGTTTAGTCGGCTATGCCGGAACAGGTAAAAGCTATCTACTCAACCAAGCCCGAGAAACTTGGGAGCAAGAGGGGTATCGGGTGCTAGGCGCAACCCTTTCCGGGATTGCAGCAGAGAACTTAGAAGGCGCAAGCGGCATTGAAAGTCGCACTTTAGCTAGTCGATTTTACCATTGGGAAAGAGGGGAGAGCTTAACCTCCAAAGATATACTAGTTATCGATGAAGCGGGCTTGATCGGCTCAAGGCAAATGGCAAGAGCTTTAAATGAAGCGAAAGCACATGGGGCTAAGGTGGTTTTAATTGGTGACCCAGAGCAGTTGCAGGCGATTGAGGCAGGGGCGGCGTTTAGGGCTATTACAGAGCATACCGGTTACTTAGAACTAACGGAGATTCGCCGGCAAAAAGAAGCATGGCAACAGGATGCAACGAAAGAATTTGCTACGACAAAGACGCAAGAAGCATTAAATCGCTATGATGAGCACCAGAATATTCATGGGTTTGAGACCCAAGCCGTAGCCAAGCAAAGCTTAGTTGAGATGTGGAACGAAACAAGGCTGAATAATCCGGATAAAACCCAAATTATGCTGAGCTATACCCGCAGGGATGCGCAAGAGCTTAATGAGCTGGCGCGTGAGCTTAGAAAACAAAATGGTGAGCTAGGAGAAGATAGCGCTTTAAATACTGCAAGAGGCAGCAAAGTTTTTGCGACAGGAGATCGCATTTACTTCTTGCAGAATGATCGCGATTTAGGCGTGATGAATGGTACTTTAGGTACAATTGATAAAATCAATAACCAACGTGTAACGGTTAGGCTGGATAAAGGCGGCAACGAGCCAGAAAAACAGAAGACCATTAGTTTTAGTCTTGAGCAATACAACAACATTGACCACGGTTATGCCGCGACCATTCATAAAGCACAAGGGGTAACGGTAGATCGCAGTTACATCTTAGCTTCCAAGCATCTGGACAGCCACGCAACCTATGTAGGCATGAGCAGGCATCGAGAACAGGCGGACTTATTCTGGAGCAAAGAAGAGTTTGAGAACCAAATAGACTTAAACTATGCCTTAAGCCGCGATCGCAGCAAAGATACAACGTTAGATTATAACCCTTATAAGGAAAAACCAGACAACCAAGAATTTAAAGAAAAATCGTTGCAGAAAAGCGTTAGCGATTTTGTCAAAGAGCTAGTAAACTTGGGTAAAAGCTCGGAAGAAAAAACAGAAGAAAAGAAACGTGACCATGTACAGGAGTTGCAGTCGATCAGCCGGTCGGCTACATCAGCTAAAGAAATTAGAGAATTAAAGGAGCAGTTTTCGCGGGAAAATCCAGAAATTGCTAAAATGGAAAGGTTTGCCGCAATGAGCAAGGACGAAAAGAAGGTGTTTCTATTTATGGAAAGGTATGATGCACTGAAAGAAAAATACGAATATGCCAAGGAGCATCACCGGTCAGCAACTGAAAAATCGGTTAAGGAACAGTTAGATAGGAGTATGTACGATATTTCTAAAGATAAAAAAGCTATGGAGTTAATTCATAGGCAAGATCGAGAATTATCGAAGGAGATTGAGAAGAGCTCAAAACAGATGGAGAGAACTAAAACCAAAGAACTTGAGCTAAGCCTATGACTACCGAAATAAAAGAAATTTACAGTAAATTTTTACGTCTTTATGAAAAACTTGCTGAAGAGCGCGAAGTTATTACGCAACAGGGGGTTGTGCTAGGTAAAATCATTGGTGCATTAGATGCGGAAACCAAGCTAGCCACTGAATTTAAAGTGCAAGTACGCAACGGGCTGAAAGAAAGCATCAGCCAAGCCACGCAAGATGTTAGTGGTGATGTTAAAAACGTACTACAAAAGACTATAACGGAAGATATATCCTCAACAATCAAAGATTTAAAAAGTGCAGTCGAACAAAGTAATAAACAACGGTGTCAATATGGTCTTTTAAGCTCCCATTGGTTATGGATTTTCTTTGTAGGTGTAGTTTTTGCTTCCATAGGCATAGGCATTATGTGCGCAAAATATGTTATGCCACTTCCGCTATCCGACAGGCAATTTGAGCTTTATAGCGAAGGGCAAAGGTTTGAAGGATTTTGGGATAGGCTGAGTAAAAAAGAGCACAATCGCTTAAATGCAATTGCTGAGCATCAATTGCCACCTGAGAAAGATTCGGTTGTATGGATAATGAAAAACAACCCCAATATGAAACTTAGCGAGGTTGTGCAAAAATTTGAAGAAGCTGGAAAAAAGGTTAATACTAATTAAATACTTTGATATTGTATATTGGAAATTGCAGAGGTTCAGTCTTAGAAATGTCCCATTTCCACGCGGCTTGTTGCGGGGAAATAGGGTGTTATATTTTACCTGAATTAGTCAATTGCCAATACTGTAAGCCCATAGCGGTGAGCTTGCAAGACTTGCTGTTTTTTGCCGCAAAATACATATGCTCTTCATCGATTGGTTTAACCAAACCTACCCCAGCCATTTTTTGTAATTCTTTAAATATTGTTACATTTTTTTGAATAGCATTGGGTTCAGTAAATTCATAGGTTGGGTCAAGAGGATATTCTTTATGCGGGGAAGCAAAATAAAGCGTAATATTTCTTAAAACAATAGGATCAATTGGTGGAGATACACTACGTAGTGAAACAAACCTTGATACATTAGTTTTAAATACAGGGCGTTGTGCCCATGGTCCTAAAGCACGATCAACATATGCGTATATGCTACCAGGAGATATATTGCCAAGTAAATCGGCACATCCTCCTTGCAGCGCATCAATAAGTAAAGTGGTAAATATGCCCTGCCTATTTACTTCGCCTGCTGTTTCCATTGAACGACATGCCGCTAATATAGTAACACCATCTGCTAACTGTGAAAATTTTCCATCTGTGCTTTTGGGCGAACCAATATTTCCAGAATAACAGCAATCTAAAATAATAATTTTATTTTTTGCTTTAGAGTTATTGGCTGCTATTAAAATTTCATCCATAGATACCCCATCATCATATTCTTTATAGTCAGGGGTAACTATATATCCGCCATATAAATCGAAGCTTCCATGACCAGCAAAGAAAAATAAAGCAATATCAGGGTCACCAGAAAACAAATTTTTTATTTCCTGTTTTATATTAGATTTGGTTATTTCTGATTTTGATGAATCTGCTATCTGTTTCACATAAAAATTTGGAGAACCATCGCTATTCTTTTGAAGAATAGTAGAAATTTGCATGGCATCGTTAACACAGCCATTTAAGGAGCAAGTTGGGTAGTTATCTATGCCAATAATTAAAGCTTTTCTCATATTTAAAATCTCTTTTATATTTACCTTTTATAAAGAATCAATCCAATTAGCGATATTTTCCCATGTCCAATTTACAAGTCTTATGCCACGCAATTCATCTGGCAAGTTAGCTGGTTTATCATCTTGGTTGCCCCAAACACCTCTACAGGGAATGTTTTCATCCTTAGAACATTGAATTTCCCATAGTTGACCGTCAGCATTTTTAGTGTGTTTCGTAATGAGAACAAGTACACCGTCGCAGCCCTTTATTTTTGTTCTACAATTTGTTTTCCATGCCGAGTCCCATGGTTCTTTAACAGACATATCAACAAATTCAAAAGGAGATTTTTCATTTCTGGCTTGCCCAACTAAAAACCCTCTTAATGTTTTATCTTCAACAGCAAAACTAATAAATATTCTTTTCATGGTCATATTTTTACCTATTTTTTAAAATTTAAAAAAACAATAATAGTCAGCATCAATGGCTTTTGTTTCAGCTAATCTGCAGATACGCTTATTAGCATAATATAATACAAAAATAGATTCCGCAAGTATTGTTTGTTGGTTATTCTTAAAAGAAAGTTTTAGCCGTTTTATTAATTCAATATTTTCAGCTTGAGCAAACGAATTTTTGCGGCTTCTCGGGATACTTTAAACTGTTCAACAATAAGGCTAATATATTCTTCGCAATCGTTAGAGGTCTGCTGATTAATAAGTTTGTGAACATAAGATTTAGGCATCAAAATTGCTCCACACACATATCCAGCCTGCCATTCCATCCAATTTGCTCTAGGCGCATCTACGATATTATCGCGCTTGCATATAAAATGATCGCGGCATTCTAATTGAGGAAATTGCTGAGTTTGATTAAAATTAAACAGATATGAATGTAAACGAACGTGTCCATATTCATGTGTAAGCGTTGTACGCAGGCGGTTTTCATACCGTGCATCTTCCGTTAAACGCTGTGATATTAGAACTATAGGCTTCTTATTAAGTAGAAATTTAGTCGCACCCTCAACATCAGTGCCGTATTCAGATAAATCTGAATAACAATCAAGCTCACATGCGTCACGTTCAATTAAATTTTTTAAGTCTTCTGTATCTATGGGGAATTGAACTCTGCCATGTTTTTCTTTTAGATAAGAACAAATAACTTTTTCAAACTCTAGATCAAGCTCCGCTGGTTCGTAATGAGGACGCTCTGTAAATCTTCCTGTATTGTCTTTAACATAACGAACCATAATTACCGCCTCTGTTTCTCGCCTTTAGCCTCTCGAAAGGCTATCATTGCTTTTTTAAATTGTTGTGGCATTAGTTTTCCATGTCTTTCTTGTTCAGGAAATCGACCATTTAAGTAATGCAAGTATTCAGCGTCTAGTTTGAGAGCCTTAGCAAACTCCTTAACTATGTTGTCTGACGATGGGCTACGCCGATTTCTCTCAATATCATTTAGGTATTGTGGAGAAATAGATTCACCATCTTCGCGAAGAATTTTTTCCGCCAATTGTTTTTGACTAAGACCATGCTTCTTTCGGGCTTCAACAATCTCACTTCCGAATGTATGTTTATTTGTCATATATATAACCTCATGTTGAATATCTAACTTTACTAATCCGCTTATTAGCATATGATGAAAATATCAAATATACCATAAGCTGATCTATAAAAACAATCTGGCAGCTACCTTATTGGAATTAGTGTGTAAAAAGAGTCATTTTTTAATTTCCGACCAAAAACTATAGATTTTGGGCAGGTTCTTTTTGAAATTGCAACATATTGATTTATAATGGATTTACAATACTGATTTTAGAAGGGTTTTTGGTCATGGTAAAAAATACTGCAAAAGACATTGTAAAAGTCGGAATTTACGCGCGAATTTCTACATCCGATCAACAAACTTTGCCAATGCAGACAGAAGCGCTTAAAAAATATGCCGAACAAAGGCAATGGCAAGTTGTCATGGAAATTGAGGAAACGGGCTCAGGCATTAGCGCACGACCGCAACGGGAATTATTACTTAAAGCAGCAAGACAAAGGAAAATCGACAACATTCTTGTGTGGAGATTAGACCGCTGGGGAAGGTCTTTATCTGATATATTTAGTACTTTAGAAGAGCTGAACGAGCTTAACGTCGGCTTTGTCTCTTTAACTGAAGCACTAGACCTGAACACTATCACAGGAACGGCAATGGCTGGCTTGCTTGCAGTTTTTGCGAAATTCGAGCGTGATTTACTAAAAGAAAGAGTAAAAGCAGGTATTGCCCATGCCAGAAAACTAGGTAAACCGCACGGAAGACCAAAAACCGCGGCACTCAAACAGGATGAAGTTAAATATCTATTTCAACAAGGATACAGTAAAGCGAAAATTGCTAAAGAGCTAAAAATTGGCAGGGCATCTGTTGCCAGATTACTAAAGGGTATCAGTGCCAACCAACTCCTAGAAAAAATTCCGGTAAAACAAACCCAGAACAAACCATCAAAAGAAATTACCCATGACAAAACCAACGAAGAAACAGCTGTATTTCAAGATAAATCTACACAAAAAGCTCTTGCTTTCGCCAATAAAGCTGGGATTTCTCTAGATGCCTTACTTAATACACTTGTTGATGATGAGATTGAACGCCATCGATTGCTCAAAATTTCCGACGAGCTCGATAAGGAAGGATCAAAAGAAACAGCGCCATCACAAAAGATCACCAAAATTTGCAAGAAACATTTATCAAAGTTGGATCATGAGAGTGAAAGTTTTGCGATCCGAAAAGCCATAGAAAGCCTATATGTAGATTTATTGCATCAAAAGATAATCTCTGTTAATACCAGAAAAGGGTGTATTGTTGAAAGCCCAAGATTAAAAACAAGCAGGGTAGCCTACTATTGGTATGCAGGAGTTTTAGCTAAACGTATAGCCATGTGGTTTGGCACATTAGATGTTTATTTGTGGCATGAATTGCTACATCCATTTAGTGAAGTTTTATTTGTAGGAATGCCTGCTAATGTGGAAATTTGTTATCAAGTGTTTTTGCACCTTCACCAATTATTTAAAAAAGCTAATGCTACTTATAAAAAAGACGCGGGTAATTGGGGCAACAAAAGGGACATGGAAGAAGAGGCAAATCGTTATATGTCTAAATTTGTTCAAGAACTTGATCATACCCAAGCTTATATTGAAAACGATGATTGTAATAAGCTGTTATATAATTATGCTGATAAAAAGTTTGCATATGCAATGCGTGATTAATGATTCAATGGAGTAATTGTAACGTAGTTGCGTTTTCGGACATTATGAATTCCGCTTTTCATTTAGAACTGGAGGAATCAAGTTTTATCGTTATCTGGGGCTTGACAATCAATTCGTGCAGGAAGTTACTCTAAGAATAAATTCTCATATTTATCATGCGGTTATATTTGCTTGAAAATTCACATTTAGACCATTTGTCATTAAAATAGGTTTTTATAACACATTAGTTTTACGTAATTAAATTTACTTGCAGTAACTTCCTGCACGAATTGATTGCCAAGCCCCAATATCTAGGGGTCATGTGGAAGAACCCCCAAATATGCTCGATCTGAAAATTAATTAAAAAAACTATCCCATTTTTTTCATTATTTCAATTTTTCTTAGTTCGCTTTTTGTTTTAAGAATAGCTTGAGCTTGGAGCACTAGAAACTGGTTGAGGATGCAGCTCTTCTCTAACTTGCTTAAGTATTACATCAAAATTACCTCTTGTTTTAACTTCAATCTTGCGCCCTTGGGTATCTTCAATTTCTATAACGGCTTTAGCTAATGCTGTTAAAGGAGCGGGGTTTCTAAAGAAGTGACTCATCCAAGGATTCTCATCTAAATCAAGCGAAGTTATATGCGCAAGCTTAGGTAACACTCCAGCTATAAAAGTTATGCACTGATCATTAATAGAATCCCAATGAAGTCTAATTTGAGACAAGCTGGTGCAGTTTTCTAATGCTTTAAATAACTCCACCACTCCATCAAATGAAAAACTATTATGGCTAAGATCAAGAGAAACTAAGCAAGGGCAATGTGGTAATGCGGCTGCCAAAGCTCGTATACCAGCATCTGTTATAAAATTATGACTAAGATCAAGAAAAGCTAGATGAGAATATTCTGGTAATTTCGCTGCTAAAGCTTTTGCCCCAATGTCTTGGATATAACACAGACCAAGATCAAGTGAAGTCAAAAGTTGACAGTTACATAACGCTGCCGCTACCAATATTGTCCCAACAGCACCAATATTACTGGCTCGAAGATTAAGCGAAGCTAAGTTAGAATATTCGGGTAATGTTTTGGCTAAAGCAGCACCGCCACGTTCACCTATAAAATCATGCACACAAATAAATGATATGTTCCTCGCATCACCAGCGAGGATTTTTTCATTATATGTTATAAATATACTATTCATATTAGATTCACTTACTTCAAACACTTGGATAAACAGACCGCGTAAAAAATCTAGCGGTCGATAGTGTGTCTTTAAGTGAGATATATTTTTTACTACTTCATCAATTGCTTTCTGCCTTTGTACAGCAGTACCTAAATTTACTCCTAGTTCAGTAGCAACATTAAAAAAGGAATCAACTATTTTTTCCGCTTCAGCTAATAGTAAAATTGCATGGCGATTACTTGTTGAGCTATCAGTATTAACAGTAGCGGGGACAGAATCTTGTGTAAGTCGGAAGAAAAACATGTTTTAACCTCGAATTATATTAAAATAAAATGTAACTTAGCTGCTCATACACTCTAAAACGATCAAAAACACATCCCTGCAATTTATAATTTGTATAGAGATGTGTTTCAACTTTGACTTTAAGAGTTACTAAAGCTAGCAGCACACGCTGTTTGAAGGATGTTGCTCTTGGTTATGTGTGTGAATCAATTCTTGCGCAGCTCTAATATCAGAAGCCAACTTTACATTTTTTCCAGCCAAAAATGTTGCATTATCCAAGATAGACGCTATTTTCTCTGCATCTTGTATATTAAAACTAAAATGTATACACGTTATTGGATTACCTGCCCCATGACCACCTCTCGCTAATGGATTATTTCTAGAAGTACTTACAATGTTTCCAACAGATTCATTTTCAATTTTAATCTCTTAGGGTTAAATTCCCCGAAGCTTGCTTCGAAAAATTCAAAAAAGGAGTATGAAAGTGTAGAATTAAGAAATGGAAAAAAGTCGTTATATACATAAAAGTCATAATGTGACGGTGCTA
>Ga0209319_1002645_pt1 | contig 10788 bp, 5 predicted proteins | sample RifGroE2_FD_184000 | JGI IMG/M metagenome (GOLD analysis project Ga0209319, IMG submission 184000) | Groundwater microbial communities from Rifle, Colorado - Groundwater E2 (SPAdes) (version 2) | ecosystem: Environmental > Aquatic > Deep subsurface > Groundwater | place: Rifle, Colorado, United...
GCACTGCAATAACATTTTCCTTATCAAAATCGAGGTAGGGTGTCAGGTCGTAACTGAACGAAGAATAACCATACGGATAAACACCCAGCGATTTTCCGTTGATAAACACTTCGGAATTCATATAAACTCCTTCGAAATAAATGGAAATGTTTTCACTTCTCCATTCACCTGGCACTTTAAAGGTTTTGCGATACCAGCCAATTCCTGGTGGGAAAAATCCACCCGCATTTCCAGTTGGATTTTTGGGCTGAATTTGCCCTTCGATACTCCAATCGTGAGGCAGGTCGAGTTTTCGCCAGCTCTCATCATTGAATTCTCTGGATTTGGCTTCAGGAGCATCGCCTAAAAAGAATTTCCAGTTGTAGTCAAATAACTGTTTCCTTTCCATGCCGTTTTGCGTGTAGCCTGAAAAAGAACACAAAAATAGTATGAATGCTAAGGCTATTTGTTTTATAAAATGATTCTCTTCGTGTGAATTTAAGCTGTTCATCTTGTTACATTTATATTTTCTAAGCAATTTTCAAACAAAAGCCTTAAGTCTTCATTCCACCTTGAACACGACAGACGTTGCATAAGGCATTTTCGTCGGACAAGTGATAGTAAGTCCATCGGCTTCCAATTTCCAATGCAATTTGCCGTTATATCCAAGCAATTTAACATCTTTAATCGGCTTGCTAAAATACTTCGCATTTGCACCCAGCGATTTGATTTTCAACTGAGTTCCCGGAGCAGGTACGTTCATACAAAATGCGTAGAATGCACCGTTCTTGCCAATAGTGAAACGCATATCCTGAGCATCGAACTTGAATTCTGCATGTCTGCGAGTCAGTGAACCACCCGGAAGCATCTTCAACTTGCCATTGATTTGTTCTCCTTCCCCGGGAATGGTCCATGCATGGCTTCCGTAAACGGCTTCTCCGTTACGCTTCATCCAAACACCAACTTCTTTCAGCATTTTCATACTACCTTCATCTAACGAACCATCAGGCAAAATGGAAATACATAAAGCTGCATTACCATCACGGGCAATGGCTTCGATAATATAGCGAATCATCATTCCCGAATCGTAGGTAAAGCCGGGCGCATAGAACCAGTCACCGACCGGAGCTTCTGCAATCCATGGCTGATTGGTTTTAATGTCTGCCGGAACGCCAAATTCCTCAGTGTTTACTGTGCCATTGGTCTTTTCCCGGAATTTCACAATGCTGAAAGTATTCACGGCACCACGATTTTTGAGTGTGCGGTTATAGTAATCGGCAATCACCGTTTGCATGGCATCGGCTTTGAGACCGGTTCCGGTTCCATCACCAGTAAAAGGACCTTGTACTGTGCCATCGGTATAAATGAAGTCAGGATCGTAATGCTGCACTACATCCATCATCCGTAACGCCCACTTTGTTGCATACCACTTCGCGTAATCAAGGTGATTAGTGAATACACCTGCTGGCGGAGGCGACCATGGTGAGTAGGCAGCCGCAGTCACACCCTTGTATTAATGCCATAAAGCAAACGTGGATCGTATCCCTCCCACCATTTGCCTTTGCCATCGGCAAGAGTCAGATTACCATCATAAGGAACACCTTTTTTAGCACCTTCTTTATCACTTTCAAAAGCAGTTTGCCACCACCACCAGGTATATTCGTGATGGAAAGTTACGCCGTAATGCATTCCATTGGCACGACAAGCTTTCGCCCACTCACCGAGTAAATCGCGTTTGGGTCCGATGTTGACTGAATTCCATGGTTGATACTTTGAATTCCACATATCGTAGTTATCGTGATGCACTCCTTGGATCATTAAGAAACGAGCACCTGCAGCCTGGTAAATTTTTGTAAGCGCAGCCGGGTTGAGCTTTGTCGGATTCCAATCGCGAAGTACTTCCTTATATCCTGATTCGGAAGGATGACCGTATTTCTTGAGGTGATTTTTATAGGCAGTCGTACCTTCTACGTAAAGTTTTCTTGCATACCAATCGCCGCTTTCGCCTGCCGCTTGTGGTCCAAAGTGAACCCAAATACCAAACTTAGCCTCACGAAGCCATGCCGGTTCGCCGGGATAATTCTTCTCAATGGATTCCCAGGTTGGTTCAAACGGCCCGAATGCGATGGGAATATTCAATTTCATTTCGGGAAACGATTTCCAGTCACCCATTGTAACACTGTCTTGAGGCAATATTGCAGGCACCGAAGGAAACGGTGGCAACAAATAGGGTTCATCACTCGATTTTGTCTGCGTTTTTTTATTTTGGGCACTCAAGCCAAAAATCGCAATTGAAACAATAAAGACAATCCCTACAATTTTTTTCATTGAATTATAATTTAACGGTTTAGACAATCTACTGTTTACCAATAAATTCCATTATAAATCCATATTGATAAGTCTTATTCCCCGGATTGGCATATTTTTCCATGGTTTTAGCGCCCCAGGTATCATCGCCACCAACCCCGTGTATGTTCAAATCAATATTCAGGTTAATAAAATCACGTTTCGGAAGCTGGAAATCGTGCCGGGTGTTTTCCAAATCGTTTTCGGTATAAGGCCATGCCCTGAAATTTAGTGGCTGTAAACCTGTTATTTTTATAGCACTACCATTCTGTGTACTTAAAGAAAACCAGCGTACATCGCAGCGGTTGGCATTGTCTTGCGGTGCCGGATATGGAACTGTGAAATTTTCCAATGCTGAATGGTATATACCAATCAACGAACCAGTTTTCCTATCAGGGTAATTTTCGAAAGGACCACGGCCATACCAGTTGATGGTACTATAGTTTTCCGGGATACGTACCCTCATACCAAATTTAGGGATCAATGGAATGGTATCGCACAGAGGCGTATAGGATGCTTCAACCTGCAATTTTCCCTCACCGTTTAATTGGTAATTCAGCGTATAATTTGCACCAATGGTTGGCAGGTTCATCTCGAATTTTACTGATGCCAAATTATCCTGTTTCGACACCTCAACATTATTAACCACCCTCTTTTCTGCGGCCTTCTTCCATTTGCCCAATTCTTCCTTATAACCACCATGTTTTTGATTATCGTTCGGAGTTTTCCAGAAATAGGGTTCCAACTGGCCTTTCAGCAGTTCCTGCTGATTAACTTTCCAGCTTACCAGAGCTCCTTTTTTCCTGTCCAGCGTAAAGGACATGTTTTCGGTTTTTAATTCAATTTGGGACTCCGTTTCAGTCACATTAACCGTCTTTTCTGAAGGAATTATACCTTTCCACTTAAACGGGCTGATTTCAAACTGTTCTCGGGCCACACAAAAACCTTCTTCTGCCCAAAACGTTGCACTTTTTAACCGTGCATAAATCGTTAAATTTATTCCGGAAGAAACGGTATCAGCTATTTGTAGTGAAGGAAGACTTACAACCGAAGATTTACCGGGCGAGTTTTCACATTGAAATTTACCCTTTTGTAACAACTTTCCATTCAATAGGTACTCGTATTCAAAATCAATATTTTGAAGAGAAATGAAATCATAATGATTTGTGACTTCAAGTTTTATTTCTTTGTCATTCAGAAGTTTAAAAACCACCGGTTGATAGACTTTCTGAACTTCAAAGTAATGGGGATTTGGTTTTCTGTCGGACGAAATCAGGCCTTTGATACAGAAATTGCCATCGTTTGGTTGATCGCCAAAATCGCCGCCGTAAGCCCAAAATTCATCATCTCTAAGGGAATAATCATCAGGATGTCCGGTGAGTTGCAGGGGCGAACCGTCCTTTTTCTTTGTCAGGCCCTGATCGACCCATTCCCAGATGGCAGCGCCGGTAAGGCTCGAATCGGCATAAATTACATCCCAATACTCCTGAAGGTTTCCGCCCGAATTGCCCATTACATGCGCGTACTCACGCATAAATACCGGTTTATCTTTAATCTTTTCCCCTAACTTTTCCAGATCGGCAGGATGCAAATAGCCTTCGTCATAAATTGCCGATATTTCACGATATGAATCGGAATAAACCAAACGGCTGTTATCTAATTTTTTGACGGTATCGGCCATTGCTTCAAGACATTGTCCTCGCCCGCCTTCATTTCCCATCGACCAGAAAATAACGCACGCGTGGTTTTTATCGCGCTGTACCAACGAAACAGCCCTTTCCACGTGCGACTTCTTCCACATAGGGTTATCGCCCATTTCTTTATTTCCAATGCCAAAACCATGCGATTCCTGGTTTGCTTCGTCCATCACGTAAAATCCGTATTTGTCGCAAAGTTCATAAAACAATGGATCGTCAGGATAATGGCAGGTACGAATCATGTTGATATTGGCCTGCTTCATCAGTTCCATATCGCGAATCATGGTATTGCGGCTCACATGCCTTCCTGTACGCGGGTGTTGCTCGTGGCGGTTTACGCCTTTGAGTTTCACTGCTTTGCCATTTATGTAAAATACATCGCCCCGGACTTCAATTTTACGAACTCCGAAATTGCATTCGGCTTTGTCCGTTATCTCACCCTTGCCATTTTTCAATTTTAAGGTAAGGAAATACAATTCAGGAGTTTCTGCCGACCATAGTTTTGCCTGTTTCAACATGGTTTTTAAATCCAGCGAAACCTGTTTGCAACTGATAACCGAAGGTACTTTTTGCGAAAAAATAATGTCCACATATTCGCCCGATTTTGAAAAACCTGTTATTTCAGCTTCAAGCTGTAACCCTGAATTTTGCAGCGTTGAACGGTTTTCAATTTTTACATTCACTGCTATATCTGCATTTTCTAAAGCTTTATCGGGTTCTGCTTTTATAAAAAAGTCGCTGATAAAGGTTTTGGGACGGGCAATTAAATCCACATCGCGGAAAATACCGCTCAAGCGCCAGATGTCCTGGTCTTCGAGATAGCTGCCATCGCACCATTTATAAACTTCAACTGCCAGTTTGTTTTCGCCTTTATGGATGTAAGATGTAATGTCGAATTCAGCCGGCGACATGGAATTTTCGCTGTAACCCACTTTTTGTCCGTTCACCCACACATACATGGCCGAGAGCACGCCACCAAAGTTCAGGAATACTTGTTTCTGTGCCCAGTTTTCAGGAATGGTAAAGGTTGTGCAATAGCTGCCAACAGCATTTCTTTCATTATAACTTGTAAACCATTTCTCCGGTTCGCTCGTCACTTTGGGTGGGTCTTTTTTAAACGGATAAGCTATATTCGTATAAATCGGTGTTCCAAATCCCTGGAGTTCCCAGTTCCCGGGAACCAGGATATTGTCCCATTTTTCAGTTGAATAATTCGCGGTATAAAAATCCAAAGGCCGCGATTGCGGATCGGGCGACCAGTGGAACTTCCAGATGCCGTTTAACGATTGTATTGTTGGGTTGTTTGCCTTTTCAGATGACAGGAAACTATACGCATGTGGCTTTTCCTTGTTAATGCCATTGATATCGGGATTTTCCCAATCATGTGGAGTTTGAGCAGAAAGAAAATTTATTGAGGAAAACAGGATCCCAAAAAAGAGTTTTTTCATCACATTAGTTGATTTACACATGCTTGTTATTTTATTTTAAATACCAAAGCAATATTGTTTGGAATCGTTCTAGGCTTTTTAATCACCAACGAATCAGCATTCTGATTCCAGGAAAGTTTTTCCTTAATGCCAAGCATTTCTATTTTTTTGATTTTGGCATAGCCTTTATTTTTGCCCAATGATTTCAAGCGAATGTCTTCAGTTGGGACTCCCATCACCGTCGCATAAATTACGTTTCCTTTCTGATTGAACCGTATGTCCTGGGCTGAATATTTCGTTTTTCCTTCGTTAAACCCTTGTTCCTTTATCGGATTAGCAGATTCGACTGTTGGACCTTCACCAAACACTTTCCAGGGTCTGGTCCCAAAAATACTTTCTTTGTTAACGTCCATCCATTTGGCAACACCTTCCAGCACCTCAACTTCCCGGTCATCAATAGAACCATCGCCACGAACAGGGATATTCAGCAACAAGTTACCGTTTTTGCTTACAATGTCCACCAGCATCAATATTACATCTTTAGCCGACTTATAGCTGTTGGCATCGAATCTCCACCGGCTGTAATGCCAGTCGCCAATGCATGAACAGGTTTGCCAAGGCAGGTCCTGTAACTTATCAGGGGCTCTGCGTTCTACGTCCCAAACCATGCATTTCTTCTGGTCAGTACTCAGAATTTTCCCAAATAGTACGGCTTCCAGCTTACCCTGGTGAGTTGCCATATTATGGTTGTAATAGTGAGCAGCCAACTTTAAGCCTGCATCGCTTACCGGATAAAGCGGCAGTGCGGTATCATCGAAATAAATTAAATCGGGATTATACTTATTGATGAGTTCCATGGTGCGGTTGTAGAATTTATCGCAATAGGCCTGCGAAGGTGGGGTGACAACACCTTTCTGCCATTCCCAGCCCCAGCCTTTGCTTAATTCATGGTTTTGTGCGTACAATTCCTGCGGGTCAAGTCCTTCCCACCAGGTACCTTTTCCATCAGCTTTAGTGAGCTTTCCATCATAAGGAATTCCTTTAAGAACTCCTGAAGTATCGGCACGCTGTGATGGTTCATAGAAAGTCCAGGCATGAGAAGCATGTACGCTCAATCCGAAGGGGATATCGAATTTTTTAGCTGCGTTGGCCCAACCGGTAACAATGTCTTTCTTCGGACCAACACGCAAAGAGTTCCATTCCTGATATTTGCTGTCCCATAAATCGAGGTTATCGTGATGGTTTGCCATAGCGAAAAAGTATTGCGCCCCAGCCCTTTTATACAGTTTCACAAGCTTTTCAGGATCCCAGTTCTGGGCTCTCCAATCGTGGATTACTTCCTTAAACCCAACTTTCGATGGGTGGCCGTAATGGCCCACGTGCCATTTATTGTAGTTGCTGCCATATTCGTACATACCGCGCGCATACCAGTCGCCTTGTTCGGGTTGGCATTGAGGCCCCCAATGCGCCCATATTCCGAACTTGGCATTTCGATACCAATCCGGAACTTTATATTGACTGAGTGATTGCCAGGTTGGTTCGAACTGACCGGGGGTAATGGGTTCGGCGTTGGTTTGAACGGTTATTTGTTTATTCTCTTGTGCATGTATACAAAATGACAACAGAAGACCAATTACACTTATCAATTCTTTTTTCATTGCATTAGTTTTTTAATTATTCAATTGCATTCGGACTATCATTTACATTCACATATAAATGGCTTTTTTAGTAATTAAAGAGGCCATTAATTAAATTCTTTCGACCTTAATAACGGCCTCTCATTTTCTGTATACACTTAATTAATTAACTAATTAATTACCTAATACTTACACAATCCACAAGTTTATTATTCTTAAAAATTATTTCTCAGACCCGGAGTACATACCTTTTGGATTCGCTTCATAATCGAACCAGTCAAAATCGGCGGGATTGGTGTCGGCTTTTCCATTGCCCGATGCATACATGCCTATGTAAGCGCCTATAAAACCGTGAATTTTCTCGTTCGAGATATCTTTGGTGGCAGCCGTTCCAAGCAGCATCGCCTTTTGGCCTTTAGGTTGCACCCAAAACTTGTATTCCAATTCGGTTGCGCTGATTTTCAGAACAACATCGCCTTTTGGAATCTCTTTGTACTCTTCGCTTTCAACTTTACCCTGGAGATATTTTCTGAAAAGCACCACTCGTTTTCCTTCGCGTTGGGTAATGACCAGGCTGAAATGATTGGCATCGTTGCCACGCACCGCCAAACCTGCTTCTTCATTTTCTGAAACAGGAGTGAAACTCAATTTGGTTGAAGCTACCATATTGAAGTTGGGCTGCCTGCGTCCAACAAAGGCCGGCGAATCTTTTTCTTTCAAACTCACTTTTGAGCCGTTTAGTCTCAAAGAGCCGGGTTTTTGGGTCAACGACCAGTCGGCTTCGTACGGATTGCGAAGAAAATTCCATTGCAAGCCAAGCTTTGGACTACTGAAATCGTCGCGAATCGGTTCTTTTTCCCATTTGTATTCTGGAAGATTAGGAGCAGGGGATTCTTCGAGCATAACGCCGTTATCACCCCCAATGGGCCAGCCATCTTCGGTCCATCGAACAGGAGCCAAAAAGGTTTCCCGACCTAAATGTTGAAACCGTCCACCCTTGGGCCTGATTCCCAAACAAACCAGCCACCAGGAACCATCTTGCAGTTGTACCAAATCGGCATGGCCAATGGCCTGAAACGGACTTTCCGGGTGCTTCATGTTCGAAATAACCGGGTTGTAAGGGCTGGGTTCGAAAGGCCCGTAGGGTGATTTACTTCGCTGAATAACTTCACGATGTTCGTAACCCGTGCCACCTTCGGCTGACATCATGTAATAATATTCACCAATTTTATACATGTGAGGCCCCTCGGGTGATGAACCTCCCTGGCCTGTTGCTACTACCTGTAATGGTTTAATAAATTTTTTCTGAACAGGATCGAAGGTTCCAACCATGAAACTTCCTTTGTTGCCGGGGCTTACCCAATACATACTGTCGTTGGCAAACGTTATGGAAGGATCAACGTACCAATTGCCAATCCAAACTGGATCGGACCAGGGGCCTGCAGGATTTGTTGCCGTTACGTAAAACACGCCTTGCGAACCTTTTCCACCGTAATTGGTACACGAAATATAGAAAGTGCCATTGTTGTAGCTAATTGCAGGCGCGTAATTGCCACCCGATGAACCGGCACCTTCCATTGGACAATTGCCTGGCCTATCCAATGCATACCCTATCATCTTCCAGTTGACCAAATCTTTGCTGTGATAAATGGGCAAGCCGGGATAAAACTCGAACGTGGAGGTTACCAGGTAAAAATCGTCGCCCACCCTGCAAATGCTCGGATCGGGGTTCATACCCGTAATGATCGGGTTTTTGTAGGTTCTTTGACCGATGGCATTACCAAAGGAAACTGCCAAAAGAATTGTCATTAGGTATGACAAAAAAGCATATTTAAGTTTCATAATTTATTTTTTAAGTATCATCTTTTTAGTAATTGAAGAATTATCAACCTTCAATTTATAGAAGTACAATCCTTCAGGCAATGTACTTCCATTGAATTTAACCTGATGTGTCCCTGAAGGCAACTTGCTGTTGATCAGGGTGGAGACTTTCCTTCCTGTTTGGTCATATACATCCAGTACAACTAGAGCATTTGAAGAGGTTTGGAATTGTATGGTAGTCAAGTCAGAAAATGGGTTGGGATAATTTATCAAACTCTGTTCATTTTCCAGCTTGTTGGTAACTGAGGTTGGATAAAGTTGTTTGTTACCGGAGTCAACCATAATAAACTGAACCGACATGGCAGGCACATCCAATTTAATAGCTTGATCAACAGAAAACGCATTTGCCTGAATCGTTTCCAGGTTTTCGCGGGGGCCCCACTGTGTTCCCGTTGCTTTCACACCATTAACAGATACATAAAAGGAGAAATCCCCATTATCGGTACCGCCAGTCAGTGAGTAATTATAGTATTGATTTCCAACACCGATATTCTTTGGATCGATCTTTACAACCTGTGCTGTTTTTCCTTTGTTTACAATCACAACCCCTGTTTCACCAGAGGCAAATCTGGAAGCATAGGCCAAAATATTGGAGTTGGAAGAATTTGCAGCAATTGCATGGTCTCCGGTAAACTTTTGCTGATAATAAGCATAATAAAAATCCGGTCGTGGTTGCCACCTTAAACTGTTGTTATCTCCCAGATAAAACATTGCATCCTCGCCGGTGGCAAGTAGCCACCTTGCACCCATTCCAAAATTATTCTTAATCATTTCATTAAACAGTATCGTCGCCTGCATGCCATTGACAAATGACCTTCCCATGGTTTCATTTGCAGAATTATAGTTTATATTATATTCTGTTATGGCTACAGGCTTTTGAAAACCTTTCTTGTTGGCGATATCCTGCTGAATAAAGCTGATGTTTTTCTTTGGTTCAGTTGATGCAACCGTCAATAAGTTTTGTGCATTTGCATCCGTTCCAAAATAGTTGTGCATCACGTAGAAATCAGCCGCATCGCCAACTTCGCTAAACACTCCTGCATTCCAGGTCCTATCCACCGAATTCCAGCTTGTTGTACCATCATAATGCAATACCTGTGCGCCTATATATATTTTGGCGCCCACTTCAGTTGCTGCTGCTCTCATCGAATCTACAAAAACTTTAAAATGCTGGCCATAAAGCTTACCGGTAATGATTTCAGGCTGCCCGTCTTTATTGGTTTTTGTATTAATCTTCCACCCGGCTTCCCATGGACCGGCATTTTCGTTTCCAATTTCCCAGAATTTTGTCCGTCCTTTATCATAGCGTACCCATTGGGCAGCATGATGAGCAGCCTTCGCTACAGGGTCATCGCTCAACCCGTAACGGGCATAGCCATAATTGACTGTTATGAGTCCTTGTGAGCCAGTTTGCTGGCGTAATTTGTAATAGTTATCCGTTGTAGTGGGCCAGTCATTTTTTCCTGAAATAGCGTAAAATTTTACCCTTTTTCCCGATGAATCGTAAGCAGAGTCAGGTACATCGGAAGGAGCCCCATCCCAGAAAAATATATTGGACCAGCTCCCTCCCGGGAAACGGATTAAGGAAGGATTCAACAATTTGGTATTTTCCACAAATTTGGTTTCGCCTGTTACATTTCCAATCCAAACAGCCGTTGCATTCCCAAAAACGTATTTTGATATTTGGCCAAGTGTGTCGGCAGATAAAGTGACCGTTACCGTTGGAGTATTCGCAGTTTTGTTTGCAACTACAGAAATTGGAATTTTGGCTGTTTTGGGTGCAAAATCATCTAAAAAACAATTTGGGCCTTGTGCAAACAG
>Ga0209319_1002647_pt1 | contig 10779 bp, 10 predicted proteins | sample RifGroE2_FD_184000 | JGI IMG/M metagenome (GOLD analysis project Ga0209319, IMG submission 184000) | Groundwater microbial communities from Rifle, Colorado - Groundwater E2 (SPAdes) (version 2) | ecosystem: Environmental > Aquatic > Deep subsurface > Groundwater | place: Rifle, Colorado, United...
CCCAAGGTTCAACCTGCTCATATGTAGCTCGTCTGGCTTCGGGTCTAGTCCATACGACAAACGCCCTATTAAGGCTCGCTTTCACTACGTCTCCGGGGGTTTGACCCCTTAGACAAGCCGTATAAAACTAACTCGTTGGCTCGTTCTGCAAAAAGCACGCTGTCACGGTCGCAAGCGACCGCTCCAACTCTTCGTTAGCACATGGTTTCAGTTCTATTTCACCTCCCTCACCGGGATGCTTTTCACCTTTCCCTCACGGTACTAGTTCGCTATCGATCTGAAGTAATATTTAGTCTTGGAAGTGTAGTGCTCCCAGATTCAGACGGGATTTCACCGGTCCCGCCCTACTTGAGGATAGTCTCATCTGGCATGTTCGCTTTTCACATACGGGACTATTACCCGCTATGGTTCCTCTTTCCAAAGGATTTTGCTAAGGGAACATGACATACCCCGATCAAACGAGTATGACTACCTCGCAACCCCGCATCCCGAAGGATACGGTTTAGACTATTCCGCGTTCGCTCGCCACTACTTGCGGAATCACAATTGTTTTCTTTTCCTCCTGGTACTAAGATGTTTCAATTCCCAGGGTCTGCTTCTCTGACCTATTGATTCAGTCAGAGATTACGTCCGAAGACGTAGGGTTGCCCCATTCGGAAACCCCCGGCTCAAAGCTTGCTTGACAGCTCCCCGAGGTTTATCGCAGCCTGCTGCGTCCTTCATCGCTTACTTCAGTCAAGGCATCCACCATATGCATTAAGTAACCTTTCATTATTTAACGGTTAGCAGTTAACAATCACTTAACTGCTTGTATATTTTCAACTCTCGGTGTTGCAATTTTGCCCATTCTCGCAAAAGAAATGGGACTTTGACCTACTTTTTTGACTAATCATGTATTGCGCCCAGTTTCCCCTTTTTCCGCTGTTTGGAAAGGAAATAACCCTACACGCACATGAAAAGACTCCTATTCAGTTTTAAAGTGACTGATGCGGAAACTTCCGACTAGTTCCGGCCTTAGGCCGAACCGATGAGTTGTTCTCGCACCAATTTTTCAAGAAACAAAAAACCGCCTTTTGCAGCGGACCCAACCGAGGACTTATTCAGCCTTCTTGGTTCACCCGCTTTTTCCAATTTCGTTTTTCTGGATATTTCTCAAATATTTGAAAAATGAATTATATCCCCTTGCGCCATATCGGCCTTTTAAGTGGCGAATATTTTTTAGACGTAAATACATAATAGCAGATGTGAAAAACCTGTCAAGTGTTTGCGATATCCGCTGAATAATACACCCGGATATGGCCGATATTCCCTGTTTTTTCGCTATTTTTAGGATTCTTTGAGCAAATGAAAATCCGCCCGAAAAGGGCGGATTTTAAAGCGTCTTTTTTTGTCTTTTTTACTTCTTCTCCGAAATCTCCTCCCTTATCTTTCGAAGCAGATGGGCGGCCTCCTCTTTCCCACTGAGACCAAATGAAAGTCCGACGATACATTCAGTTCATCTTACCTGGTCCAAGCTTTCAATAGCCAACTTCAACTTCAGGACAATCTCTTCGGAACTTTCAACAGGTGCGATTCTTGTGACTATTCTATCTAACTCCTTGTAGGCATTTCGAGTGTGATTATCAGCTCGCGGATCAGCATCCATTTTGTAAAGTTCTCCCGATAACCAACCTACTACATATTTGACCGTATCAACATTTATATCACCTTCCTCGAAATCATACGCAAGCGAACTGAGCTCTGATTTAATATCATTAACTCGTTTATTGTTGAATTTTTTTTCAAAATCCACATCTGTGCTATTTTCAGTTTCAGCCACGAACTCCTGTTTTGAAGTTTGTGGTAAACCCATCCCTGCTTCCATTTTGTTCATTTTTTTACTATTGACTTATTATCGGCCGAGTGGTTATTTGCAAATTAACCTATTTCCTTTCGGAAAGTTCTTCCCTGATTTTTCGAAGCAGAACCGCCGCTTCTTCCTTTCCTCCAAGACCGAAAGAAAGACCGATGGCCAACGATACGGCCGCGACGAAACCGATGAACAAAGTGTTGACGATCGATTCCGCGATTCCGAGTTGCACCATGGCGGTCAAAAGTCCGAAAACTATGATGGCCCATTTGGAGATGGTGGCCAAAAGCGACGCGCTCATTATCCCCGCGGCCCTGACGCTTCCCCTGACAATCTTATATGTAAGATTCCCGAGCAAGAACGCTATAGCCAAAACGACGATGGCGACGATGATGTTAGGGATGTACATGATGACGCTGTTGAGGAAATTCGTCACCTGGGCGAGCTGCAAAATATCGGTGGCGGCCATAAGAAAAACCAGGATCAGGAACCATCTCACGACTTCACCGAAAATTTTCGAAAGGCTCAATTCCAAACCGACCTCCTCGAATTTCTTAGTCACTTCCGATTTCTCCATGGCCCTGTCCACCTTGGTCAATTTGATTCCCTTCTCAACCGCGTCTCCCAACACTTTCGCGATCACGAGACCGACCAGGAAAACCAACAACGCGCCGATAACCGTCGGCAGAAAACTGAAAAACCTCACTCCCAGACCGGCCAAGGATTCCGAGATGGCCGATCCCCACGTTTGGATCTCATTCATACGCTTTGTTCAAAACAGCCGGAACATTGGAATACTCCGGGACAATTTTGAAAATTTATAATTAAACTATTTAGGGCTTGCACGTTTGTCAGTAACGATCAACGGGTGTTTCCCGCCATCTCCATCATCGCCTCTTCGAATTCCATCCTGATTCCCTCCAAAGTCTCCACTTGGGGATTTCCATCCTCCGAAAGCTTCACGATCCTGCTTTTGCACAAGCTTTCCTTGATGGTCCTGATGTCGCGATGTTCCCTCTGAGCTTCCACGAATAGCAACGAGACTTTTTTCATATATGCTATGAATTCCAAGCACTCGGCGCAGGCGGCGTATTTTTCCGCCAACTTTTCCGCGGATTCATAGACCTGTTCGACCGTGAAATAGACCATGCCAAAATCGTCGCGAATCCTTTTAAATATGTCCTCATCCACTCCCGAGTCGATGGCCAAAAAATGTATCTCGTTCTCGACGAGCTCCTCTTTGACTTTGGTTTCGGTCCAATTGTCGATCCTGGCTTGGGCGAACAACTTCTCCATTCCTTTGAGGTAATCCACGAAACCCTTGAGCTCCGTATATTCTTTGTATTTTTCGGTCAATTTTTCCGCGACCAATTCTATCTTCTCGAATTCCTTCCCTACTCTTACCTGGTTTTCATATTGCAATTCCATATTTTCTGGCGAATGTGGCATGGTGTTCATTTTTCTGTCTATGTTTATGCGGCTTATCGAAGTGAATCTTATTCCAATTATAACCCTTTTCCCGCGATTTTCCAAACATTAAAAAAACCACGCCCTTGGAGGGCGCAGTTTCGTTTTGCTATACATCCAAATTCTTGACGCTCTTGGCATGGGTCTGAATAAACCTTCTTCGCGGTTCCACGTCCGATCCCATCAGGATGTCGAATATCCTGTCCGCCTCCTCGACGTCTTGGATGTTCACCTGGTACATCATCCTGAATTCCGGATTCATGGTCGTGTTCCAAAGCTGTTCCGGATTCATCTCTCCGAGACCTTTATAGCGCTGGATGTTGATTCCAGCCACCTTCTCCCCGACTTCTCCCGATTCGTCCGTTTCCATCACGACTTCCTTTCCGGCCTTCTTGCCGGCCTTCGCCATCATGTCGGCCAAAGCCTTTTCCTTCTCGTCGTCGGTGTAAACGTAACGCACATCCTTGCCTTTTTTGAGTTGGTAAAGAGGCGGCTGCGCTATGTAAATATTCCCGTTGGTGATGAGCTCTTCGTAATACCTATAAAAGAAAGTCAGGAGCAACGTCCGGATATGCGAACCGTCCACGTCGGCATCGGCCATGATTATGACCTTTCCGTAGCGGAGTTTGCCGATGTCGAATGTTTCCCCGATTCCGGCTCCCAACGCGATGATGATCGGTTTCAACGTGTCGGATTTGACCACCTTGTCCAAGCTCGTCTTTTCCACGTTCACCAATTTTCCGCGAAGCGGCAAAATCGCCTGGAACATCCTGTCACGCCCTTGCTTGGCCGAGCCTCCGGCGGAGTCTCCCTCGACGATATAAAGTTCGGAGCGCGAAGCGTCGCGCGTGGTGCAGTCGGCCAATTTTCCCGGAAGCGTCATTCCTTCCAATGCTCCTTTTCTAAGAACCGCGTCTTTGGCGGCCCTGGCGGCGATCCTGGCGCGCACGGTAAGAAGGCATTTGTCTATCATGGCCCTGGCGTCCTGCGGGTTCTTCTCTAGATATTCCGAAAGCCCTTCCGCCGTTATCTGCGAAACGATGCCGCGCACTTCCGCGTTACCGAGTTTCGATTTGGTCTGTCCTTCGAACTGCGGATTTCGGAGCTTGACGCTGACCACCGCGGTCAGACCCTCTTTCAAGTCTTCGCTGGTCATGCCCCCGTCTTTCTCCTTGATCAGATTGTTTTTCTTGGCATAATCATTGAGGATACGGGTCAGCGACATCTTGAATCCCGTAACATGCATCCCCCCTTCCGGAGTGAATATGTTGTTGGCGAAAGAATAGAGGTGCTCTTTGTATCCGTCGGTATATTGCAAGGAAACTTCCACCGCCACCTCATCCACGCTCTTTTCAAAATAGAAAGGCACCACGTTCTTGATTTCCTTGCCGCGGTTCAAAAATTTCACGAAAGAAACTATCCCTCCGTCGAAATAAAAGCCATGTCTTCTGGCCTTGTGGGAATCGGCCTCACTTACGACCTCGCGCAAATCTTCCATGACGATCTTAACTCCCTTGGTCAGATAGGCCTGCTGGCGCACATAATCCAAAATCTTCGTCCAGCTATATTTGATTTCAGGAAAAATTTCATGGTCAGCCTTGAATATGGTCTTCGTTCCGGTGTCTTTCGCGCTCCCGATCGGCTTCACGTTGAACGAAGGTTTCCCTCTTTTGTATTCTTGGGTCCAGATTTTTCCCTGTCTTTTTACTTCGACTTTCGTCCATTCCGAAAGGGCGTTTACCACTGAAGCTCCCACTCCGTGAAGACCTCCGGAAACCTTATATCCGTCGCCTCCGAATTTTCCTCCGGCGTGGAGCACCGTCATGACGGTTTCCAAGGCGGATTTTTTCGTCTGAGGATGGATGTCCACCGGGATACCTCGTCCGTTATCGGTTATCTCGACGACATTGTCAGGAAGCAATTTGATGTTGATGTCCGTGCAGTAACCAGCCAAAGCTTCGTCGATGGAATTGTTCACCAATTCCCATATCAGATGATGGAGCCCTTCCGTCGAAGTCCCTCCGATGTACATACCGGGTCTTTTCCTGACAGGATCCAATCCCTCCAGAACCTGGATCGATTTCGCCCCATATTCTCCTTTTTTAACCTTGCCTTTGTCTTCAGCCATAATTTAAAATTTCTAATTATTCTAATTATTCTAATTTCTAAACAAATCCCAATAGCAAATGCCAAAATACTAAGTCATTGGTCATTCGGATTTATTTAGGTTAATTAGAGATTAGTTAAATTAGATCAATTAAGAATTTGTTTATTTCCTGTGCGATAAAAAATACAACTCTATAAGGAATATCCCGGCCACCACCAGAAGTCCGTCCCACCAGGTCAGCATCCTCATGCTTTGCAAAAAAAGCAATGAGACCGAAAGCAACGAGAGCAGCGCGCCCTGGCGGAAACTCATTCCCATTCCGGCCAAGACCTCCTCCTCATCCCTGATCGCCTTCCTTCTGAGCCACGTGAGGAACAGGATGAATATCCCGGACAAAGCCAAAAAAGTGCTGGCATAAAAGAGCAGCTGCCCGATCGGACCGGTCTTCTCCGGATCGATATGATTAAGGACGAAGCCCCAACCGACCAAAGCAAAAACCGTGCTCACTCTCATTCCCCAAAGGTATGATCTGAGTGTCATATCTTATATTTTTTATTTGTTTTTTTACTTTACCATTATAGCGCGAATAAAGGCGGAAAGCAAGGATAGAAGCAGTCTTCAAAGTATATAAAGTCCTATAAGGCCAACCGAGCGATAAGATGTTTTAAGAAAAACTCTTTGATTTGATGCACTTTCAACTTTATGAACCTGATGGACTATGCTAATTTGACTTTTTACTTATTTTATGCTATACTATAGTATAGTGTAACTTCTTCAACCTTTTTCAGCCAACATAAAAGCCGCTTCTTTTTGCTCAAGAAAGCGGCTTTTATCTATAGTCCTCTATTCCTATATGGGGAATATCGTCACTCATTTTTTCTTTTTTAATGTTTATGCTTGCTCCGCAAGCCTTCCCCTGGATCCTTCCTTCCTGTTGAAATAATACGTGCTTATGACCGTCCCTACCGCGCATCCGAGCGCATAGAGCACGACCAATTTCCAATTGCTGATGTCGTCGATGATAGTCTGGAGCACATAATACCAGATCAGGATATTGACCATGGTTATAGCCCCGCTGGCCATGACCTTGTTTTCCGTCACGACTTTGGTCCAGGCTGTAACGATGACCATCTCCAAAACCCCTACCAAAAATAATATCATAGGCGTAGTGTGGATTACTCTTTCTTTATTAAGGTTCGACCTTTGGCTCTGCCTTAAAGCCCTCCGTCCAGACGACTTTTTGGCTTATTCTCGAGCCGCAAACCATTCTAGCAAAAAATCCGGTTCCGGTCAATTGAAAACGGACCGACGGTTGACAAGTAATTAAATCTGTCTATAATAAGTAGTATTGCAAGTATTCATATAGCGGGGTGGAGCAGTCCGGCAGCTCGCGTGGCTCATAACCACGAGGTCACAGGTTCGAATCCTGTCCCCGCAACAAGTACGGTTCAAGAGTGAAGCGCAGCTTCGATGCCAGGGTAGCTCAGTTGGTTAGAGCACAGGACTCATAAGCCTGGGGTCGTGAGTTCAAATCTCACCCCTGGTACACAATTGAAAATACGGGGGCGTAGCTCAGTTGGTTAGAGCGTCTGCCTGTCACGCAGAAGGTCGCCGGTTCGAGCCCGGTCGTCCCCGCAGAAATTAAAGAACATCCATTGAGGATGTTTTTTAATTTTTGCTTTAAATAGACGAGGGGCGAGAAGTTTACACTCTTCGAGTACAAGTGCCCGGAACGAGTAAGCCCGGTCGTCCCCGCCAAAAGAAAAACACCCGCGCGGGTGTTTTTTATTGCATAAAATCGTCTTCGGATCTTACATGAACTCCAGATACCTCAAGAACTTCTCATAAACACCGACGGTTTCTTCGGCCAGCTTCCTATCCACCACGAAGCTTTCGTCATGGACTATCTTATTCCTGATCTGATGGGCACCCATGAGCTCTTCCTGGTAATCAAGTTGGCCAGGCTTGAGCTGCTCCAGCCTCTCCGTCATGTTGGCGCCCTGATGCCCGATTTTGCCCAAGATTTCATCGGCGATAGAATCGGCTTCAAGGATCGCGACTTTGTATTGGGATACGCTGTCCGTCTTGAGCCTGTCTTTGACCTTTTCCCATCGCTTCTCCATCTTGCCTTTCGAGACGACCGGCATGTCCATTCCGCGAAGGCCCTTCCTGATGTCGGAACCGATTCCCTTGAGCATCAAAAGCAAAACGACGTCCGCGAGAAGGACCAAGGTGTAAACTATCAGGAAAAACTTCACGAAATCGAAAAAAGTCGAATTGTAAACCTGCATCGCGATGTTGGTCGCCACCTGCACGAGGTCGGCCGATTCGGTTGTTTCGAAATTGAATGTCATTTTTATTTTGAAAACTTATTAATTCGTTTCGAACGTATGCGCGGCATTGAGAAGCCCTTCCTCATCGAACCATTTCCCCATCAGCTGTCCTCCGAGCGGCAGTTTTTTGCCGTCGCTCTCCAGGAATCCTATGGGGAAAGAAATCGCAGGCACTCCCGCCAGATTGGCCGTCACCGTGTAAATATCCGAAAGGTACATCTTGAGAGGATCATCCGTCTTCTCTCCGGCCTTAAACGCCACTTCCGGCGCGGTCGGGGAATAAATGAAATCCACTTCCTCGAAAGCCTTCTCAAAATCATCCCTGATCAAAGCTCTGACTTTCTGCGCCTTGAGGTAATAGGCGTCATAATATCCGCTTGAGAGCGCATATGTTCCGAGCATTATCCTCCTTTTCACTTCCGTTCCGAACCCATATTCCCTGGTGTCCATGTAGGTTTCCAACAGATTCCTCTCGGTTTTTCCGTTTTCGATGAATTCCGTGTTTTCCTGATCATTGATCCTCAGGCCGTATTTTATCCCGTCGAATCTGGCCAAATTGGAACTGACCTCTGAAGGCATGATCATGTAATAGGTCGCCAAAGAGTAGGAGCTGTGCGGCAGGCTTATTTCCACGATCTTCGCTCCGAGAGACTTGAATTTCTCCACCGATTTCTCAAATTCCTCCTTGATTTTCCCTTCCAAATTTTGCACATATTCCTTCGGTATTCCGATTTTTATTCCCTTGATGTTTCCGGTTAAAAAGTCCTCGTATCTCTTGTCGGCGCTCTGAGCGCTAGTCGCATCCATCTTATCCTCACCTGAAATCCTTGAAAGTATTATCGCGCAATCTTCGACGGTTTTGGCAAACGGTCCGATCTGGTCCAGACTGGAAGCCATAGCGATGAGCCCGTGCCTGGAAACCCTTCCGTAGGTCGGCTTGAGTCCCACCACTCCGCAAAAAGATGCCGGCTGACGGATCGATCCTCCCGTGTCCGATCCCAGCGACCAGGCGGCTTCATCGGCGGCCACAGCGGCGGCGCTTCCCCCAGAGGACCCCCCGGAAACCCTTTCCGCGTCATGCGGATTTCTTGTCAGCTGATAGGCGCTGTTTTCGGTCGAAGATCCCATTGCGAACTCGTCCATATTCGTCTTTCCCAAGATGACCGCGCCGACCTCCTTGAGCCTGCTTATCACGGTCGCGTCATACGGAGAAATATAACTGTCGAGCATTTTCGAACCTGCGGTCGCCCTCACTCCGTCGACGCACATATTGTCCTTGATGGCACATGGGATTCCGGCCAAGAGATCGACTTCTTCCCCGCTTGCGATCCTTTGATCGACGAACTGGGCCTGCTTCAGCGCCAACTCCTCGGTCAAAGTCAGATATGCCCCTATTTCGGGATCATTCTTCTTGATCGCGTCGAAATAATCCTTGGTCAGTTGGACCGAAGTTATCTCCTTATTCATCAATTTTTCATGCAGTTCTCGGATCATCTTAAAATAAAATTTTGAATTTCCAATTTTGAATTTTGAATGAATTTTTAATGTCTTAATTTTTAAAACATTCTATCATTCAAATTTGATTCAAAATTCGAAATTCAGGATTCGAAATTAGAGCACACTCTTAACTTTCACGTATCCGCCCTTGGTCTCCGGCGCGTTCTTCAAGATTTCCTCCTTGCCTATCGAACCGAAATCCGAAGACTTATCCTGTCTAAAAACGTTCCGCATGCCGGTGATATGCCCTATCGCCTCAACGCTCTCGGTATCAAGTTTTTGAAGCTCAGTGAAATAATCCAAAATACCAGAAAGGTCTTTCTGGTATTTTTCGATTTCCTTCTCATGCAGGCTGATCCTGGCCAGGCCGGCGATATGTTGTATTTCCTCCTTGGTTAACATCTCCACTTAATTTTAAATTATAAATTTAAAATTTTAAATCAATGACGGAATTTACAATTTTCGAATTCAATCATTAAAAATTCATTTCAAATTTAAAATTAAAAATTTAAAATTACTTTTCCAAAAGTTTCCGAAATCCTTCCTCATCCAATATTTCGATTCCCAACTCCTTCGCTTTCTCGTATTTTGATCCGGGATTTTCCCCGACCACGACGTAGTCGGTTTTTTTGCTGACAGAGGACGAGACATCCCCGCCTTTCTTCCTTATGATATCTTTTGCCTCGTCTCTTGTAAAGCCGGACATTTCTCCGGTCAACACGAACGTTTTACCTGACAATGCCTGGGCCCCGGACTTATCCGCCTCATCCGGAAACTCAAGGACGACTCCGGCCTTCCCCATCTTTTCAAGCTGTTCGATATTGCTTTGGTCGGCAAACCATTCAGAGAGCGTTTCGCCGGCTTTTTCCCCGATCCCTTTGACGACCGCCCAGTCTCCGGCTCCCGTTTTGGAAAATTCATCGATCACATCTTCCAACGATCTTATTCTGCCTTTACCGAACAACTCCTCCAAATTTTTCGCGATGAGTACCGCGGTCTCCTCCCCCACGTGGCGTATTCCCAAGGAATACAGGAATTTCTCAAAAGGGATTTTCTTGCTATCCACTATAGCCTTTATCAGGTTTTCCGCCGACTTTTGGGCGAACCTTTCCAACGGCTCCAGATCCCCTTTCGTAAGTTCGAAGATTTCCGCCATATTGGAAATAACCCCTTCATTCATAAGCTGTTCCACGATCTTTTCCCCCAGCCCGTCGATATTGAACCCTTTCTTGCTGACGAAATGGATTATTTTTTCCTTCTCGACAGCGAAACATTTCGGGTTTTTGCAATAATGCGCCGCTGATTTTTCCACGCCCTTGCCGATTTCCCTTCTTTCGACTTGCCCCCCGCAAATCGGGCAAATGTTCGGCATATGGAAAATTTTCTCTTTTCCCGTGCGCAGATTTTTCACCACTTCCACCACCTCCGGAATAATATCCCCCGCTTTTTGGATTACGACCGTGTCAGAGATCCGGACGTCGAGTCTTTTGATCTCATCCTCGTTATGCAGCGTCGCGCGGCTCACG
>Ga0209319_1002649_pt1 | contig 10759 bp, 3 predicted proteins | sample RifGroE2_FD_184000 | JGI IMG/M metagenome (GOLD analysis project Ga0209319, IMG submission 184000) | Groundwater microbial communities from Rifle, Colorado - Groundwater E2 (SPAdes) (version 2) | ecosystem: Environmental > Aquatic > Deep subsurface > Groundwater | place: Rifle, Colorado, United...
TAATGCTGGATCAACATTATATTTTTGTGCAAGTGATAAAACAGTATCTATAATTTCAGGAGATATATTGTATTTGTCTATAGCAGAACGTGAAGTATTAGTTGTTATAGTTTTTTGTGTAGTAGTAGTATTAACATCATTAGTTAATAAATTATAAGGATTAACTGCTTTTTTATTAGCATTTGTAATACCATAGTGTAAATGTGGTGTACCTTTGGCATTACCGCTATCTCCAACATACCCTATTACTTGACCTGCTAATATTTCTTGTCCTATTCCCAATATTTTACTAGGATCAGTATTCATATGGGCATAATAATGTCTATTGCCTTGAGGATCAGATATTGTTACACCCCAACCACCTTTAGCACCTGTATTACCAGCACTTAATACTTTACCAGATGTAGTTGAATGTATTTCTGTACCTCTTTCAGCCATTATATCTATTCCTTCATGCTTACGAGCACCACCATCTCTAGGTGCTCCAAATGAATCTTTTAATTCTTTGCCAGGAATAGGATTAGGTAATTTACCATTAGAAGTAGTTGTTATTGATACTGTATTTAATCCATCTTTTTGTTTTTTTAAATAATCAATTTGTTCCTTTATTTTTAAATTCTCTTCATGTAAAGCATCTCGACGGTCTTTAGAACCTTTAATCATATTAGAAGTAGTATCTTCTAATCTATTAAGTGCGTTGTCATATTTTTTTATTTCATTTGTTACTTTTTCCCATGCTAATGTTTCGGCTGTGGAGTTTGAGTCTTTTGATATATCAATGCCAAAATTAGGATTATCCATTGAATCTATTAATTCTTGACTTAATTTCTTATAATTTTCTATTTCCTGTTTGCTTTTTTCTATCTCTGCTCTTGATCTTGACAAATCCACAACAGCTTGTTTTTCTTCTTCTGGAGTCATCTTACCAACATTTGCAGACATTTTCTTACCCATTTCTACTACTGCTGCTTCTGCATCTGCAAGATTATGAATTTGTTCTATTTCAATTCCATATGACTTTATTCTATCTAATGTTGCTTTATTAATAATTTTAGTTTTTTCTATTTGAGTTTCAATTGCAGTTTTATGTTCTAATTTTCTTTCTTTAATTAACTTTCTTAACGCTTCTGCACTAATAGTCATTTGACCATTTTCATTTTTTATTGCAGTAATTAATTTAGGATTTGTCTCTATTAGTTTTTGAACAGATTCAAAATTAATATCATTACCTTCTGTAACATCACTTAATAATTTTTGATATTCATTTATTTCATCTGAAGATTCTTTATAGTTACTTGTTAAAGATTTTATTGCAGTATCATAATCTGTAAAAGAATCTAATTTAATTTGTGGCAATGATAGAAAATCTTCTTTTAATTGTTTGAAAGTTTCACTACTTTCTAATTTTAAATCTTTAAATACTTTTTCTAAAGCAGATAAAGCAATTGCTTGTTTATTTACTAATGTTTCATAATCTTTTTCTAACATTGGTGATTCTTTATATTCTTCTAGTGCTTTATTATATTCAGCAAAAATATTAGGGACTTTCGCCTCTCCTAATTGTTCTATAAAACCTCTAATATCTTTTACTCCTGATTTATTCAATTCTTCTGAATTATTTAATATGTCACGAATAAATAATGTTAAATTAGAAGAATCTAAATCAAAATTATCAAATTCTGAATATAATGCAGATGCTCCTGTAGATAATGTTTCAAATGTTTTATTTGATTCATCTTGAAATCCTCTTAACTCTTTTCTTAATCTTACAATATTTTCATCTATATCATTATCTGAATATATTGCATTTCTAAAAATTCCTTTACTATCTCTTAATTTTATAAATGCATCCAATTCTTTTTTTGTCTTATTTATATTATCTTTACTATTATTTAAACTTTCAAAATCTGCGTCACTAGTATCAATAAATCCATCTTTTAATGCTTTCTTTTTTTCTTCTCCTTCTTTTCTTTTGGCATCTAAATATTGTTCTATTAATTTGGTATTATTTTCAATAGCCTTTCCTTCAGCATTATAACGTATTACTGCTTCTGGGTACAATTCTGATAATCTTTGTGTGGCTTCTGCTAATTTTTCTTTCTCTTCTGTTGTCTTAGCTAATCCACCTGATAAATCTTCATATGTTTTTAACAATGTTTCCGTTTCTGTTATTTCAGATTTAAGAGACTTTAATTCATCTTTTAATTTATTAAATTCTTCTCTTGCTTTTTCAGTTTTATGAAATAAATCCCATACTATTTCACTTAGTTTGGTAAGTGCGAATGAAATAGTTGTTATAATTGCTAATGGGAAGAACAATCCAGACATAAACTTTATTGTAGATGCCATTGCATAGCCTACACCTTTTATTGAAAAAGATAATCCAGTAAAAGCAATAGTAGCTAATCTACTTGAAAGAGTTGCACCATTTAATGCAGTGGAAGTCCCTTTTAACATTGCTATTAATGTTGCACCATTGGCTATTACTTTTGTTCTTAAAACATTACTAAATAAAGAAAATGAAACCATTGTTATACCTAAAGCTACTGTAGAAGCACCGAATGCTTTAATTATATAATTAATGGTATTACCTAAACCTGTCAATGCAGATATTATATTTCTAATACCATCTGAAGAAAAAGTATTGAGCCATACACCCTCAAAAACATTTTTCATTCTAGTTAGTTGTGCTTCTGTACCTTGTTGATAAAGATCAAATTTTTTATTTGCTATTCCTGCTTGGTTTAGGGATTCTTTATAGAGATCTACTGATTCGCTGTAGTTTTCGTATAAATTTAGTAGTCTTGCTTGCTGATAAGTTCCCCCCACTGTGGTTGCGATATAACCTCTTTGCCTACTATCCAACGTTTTCCATTTTTCACCAATTTCATCCATAACAGTTCCAAAATTTCTAAACTGCCCTTGATTATCCATTAATTGAACACCTATAGTTGCTAATGATTTAGCTACTTGGTTTACTTGTGTTCCATCAGTCTCATCAAAACCTTTTTCTTTTAAAGATTGCATACGTGCTACTATAGATTTTACTGAGTTACCGATAGTATATGCCGATTCTCTAGTTTTGGAAGAAATTACCGCTATCCAAGAAGCAGCTTTTTCAAATGGGATATCCGTAGATCCAATAGTACCACCCATACGTTGGAATGCCTCTCCGATTTCATCAGCCCCGGTAGCTGTGGAATCTCCAAGGAAACTAAATATATCCGCAGCGTGTTCAGCACTAACACCCATACTATTTACTGTAGCAGTTAGAATTTTAGCTGATGTATTAAAATCTAAATTTGATATTTTAGCATATTTAATTGCTGTTTCCATTCTTCTAAAGGTGTCTTCTTGACTTAAACCCTGTCTTGCAAATTCTACAGCACCTTTTGCTACTTCTTGAGTAGCAATTCCCATTTGAATACTTAAAGCATGTATTTTTTCACCTAATCCTTCAACTTGTTCTTGAGTTTTCATATAAACCATAGATAATTCTGTTAATGATTTATTGTATTCATTTACAAATTGTATTCCTTCTTTGAAAAATGCAAATGATTGATAAAATACTGTACTGGCTGCCATCCAAATTGGAAACCGCTGCATGGCGATCCTAAATAATTCCATAAAAGACTTATTTGAATTATTTAATTCTGCAGCAGCAGTTCTTGCATTTGATACAATTCTTCTATATTCAACATCTAATTCTTTCATCTTTTTCTTTAAATTATCAGTTGAAGAATCTAATTTTTTCACTCCTGATAAGTATGCATCTAATGCACCTTTATCAATATTAGAACCATATCTAGTACGTGCATTTTTAGATTCAAATTCTGCTATTTTTTTATACAATAATAATTTATGTTCTAAATCTTGTATTTCAGAATTATTTTTACCTTTATTAGATAGATTACTTATTCTATTATTAGCTAATTTCCTTGTTTGTGCATCTAATACTTCAATATTTTTTATATAATCTACTAAATTTTTTATTTCATCTTTAGTTATAAATCCTTTATAATTTTTACTAATATCAGCAATACTTTTAAAACTAGAAATTTTAAATGTTTTTAGAGCATCATTATTTTGTGATTGTTCTATATTTACTTTTTTTAAAGACTGACTTACAGAATCCCATTGAAACTTTAATTTTTCAATGTATCCTGCTTGATTTCTAATTTCTAAAGTCAATTTACCAAATTCATCAATTGAAGATTTATTAACTACATTTCCTCCAACAGATAAAGAAGATTTCATTTTTTCTATTTCTGATTTAAACATTGCCAATTCAGAAGTCATAATATTAAAATCAAATATTTTTTGTTGTTTTGTATTATTGCCAGAATTGTTAATTTTAGAAGTTTCTGCATTTAATTCTTTTTGTGCTAATTTTAATGCATCAACTAACTTCTTTCTTTCTTGTAATTCTGCTGTTGATCCACTAGGCAAAGATTTAAGTTTAATTTCTCCTAATTCTTTAAATTCTTTAGCACTCATACTTAATGTTTTATACCTAAGAATCAATTCATCCAAATCACTAATTTGTTTCTTTGTATTACCAGTATTTACATTAGCATTTTGTTCTTTATTAAATTTATTTTGTTCTTGTGTTAATAATTTAAGTAATGATGCCCTTGTTTGTAATTCTTCTGTTGTAAATTTTGAAGTATTTTGACTAGAAAATAATTTATTTGTAGCAGTAATAAATTCTCCACCTATTTTAATACCAGACTTATATTGAAGAATCAATTCATTCATTTTAACAATTTCTTGACTAATTGCTTCTTTTTTTTTATTTGAATCTTTTGCTACATTATTAGCAGTTTCTTTTGATGCCATTGTTATATTTTTAAATGCTAATACTTCTTTTCCATCTTTACCTGTAGAAATATTAACTTTAAATTTATTTGTTTCTAATAATTTTCCATTTAATTTATCTACAGAAACTTCAAATTGTCTTAATGATTTATCTGCATTGCTAAATACTTGATTAATTTTTACATTGTCACCTAAACCTTTAAAATGTTCTCTAATCCTTTCAAGACTAGTCATCATTTTAGTCATTTCTTTATTTGCTTCTGTGAAATTATCCACTTTAATTGAATCGTTGTTGGTTTTAGTATTTCTATTACTACCACTATTATTTGGACTAGGATTTTGATTATTATTCTGATTCATATTTACATGAATATTATTAAAAGCAGTTTGTATTTGTTTAGTTAAATGAGCAGTATCAATATTTAATATATTTGGTAATGATAAAATAGAATGTAATTGTTTAGTTAAATGTGCTGAATCTAAGTTTAGTTTTAATGAATTTAGTGAACTTAAATTAATATTTTTCAAATTTACATTTGCTTCAATTCTGGAAGACAATAATTTATTTATTTTATTAACTGTCTTTGATATATTAGCAGTAGTAGGCAATTTTATATTTGGTGTAATTATAAGTTTTTCGTTTATGTTTTTGATTAATGTATTTATTTCTGTAGTTAGATTAGATTTGGATTTATCTTGGAGTAAAATTTTAATTAGGATAGAGAGATCGTTATTATTTGACATATTTTAAATTACCTCCTTTTTAACAAAAAATAAAAAGGAGGTAGGAATAAACCTATCTCCTTTATTTTTTATACAATTAATAATTCTATATCTTTTAATTTGTTTTTAACTCCCTGTAAATTATATCTTAAATCTTCTGGATATAAATCAATTAATATAATTTCATTATCATTACAAATCTTAATTTTTTCTTCCATCTTAACTTTGTAAAAATCTTTCTTTGGCATACCAAAAAATTCTATTATAATATTATCATTAATTAACCAATCCATTCTTTTTAAACCACATCTTTTATCATCAATTAAATCTCTATATAAATATTCTTTAATATAATACATATTAATATCAATCATATAATTAGTAATTATTAACTCTGCTTTAGATAAACATATATCATTATTATTTGATAAATATATTTTCTTATTATAAATGCTATTACTATTTGGTTCTAATCCTACTTTAATACATGCTTCTCTATATCCACCAAAATATCTTATATATGTAACTAAACCTGGCATATCTTTATTGTCAGTAACTTCTTGCCCTAAAGGTGTTCTGCCTAATTCTTGTGCAAAATTTTTAAGAGCAATTAGTGCGTCTTGTTTGTTTTTTTCATTTTTTTGTACAAAATAATCACTAGAATAATCTTTACGTATATTTAATTTCATTGCCATATTTATTAATTGAGTAATTTCCCTACCAGGGAATAATTTAATTAAATCCTTATTATCTATACAAGCATATTTTTCTTTTAATATATTTATTTCTTGTTCATCCCATTTATTAGATTCAGATATTCCTAGTTTATATGCTTTTGTTGTAAGAGATTCATATGTACGATTAGGAAATAATATTAATAATTTTTGTGGAGATAAATTATTATAATTTTCTTTTAATAAATCAATTTCTTCATCTGTCCAATAATAATTTACTCTTTGTATATTTAATTTAGATGCTTTTTGGCATATTTCATCTTTAGTAAATGGTTTTAATAATTCAATTAATATATACCATTCTTCATAAGGGTATTTTTCTTTAAGAATTTCTATTTGTGTTTTAGTCCATCTATCATTTCTTTTATTTATTCCAAATTTATTTATTATATTACATATACTTGCTCCATCATTATAACCATATTTTTTAGCAATCTCGTTTAATTCCATATTATTTAGATAATCATTTTTAATTCCTTCATAATCTTTGTTGCAATATGTACCATTGGAATTCAAAACTCGCAATCCCATTTTATTAGCTTTATGTCTTATTACTGTTTCTGTTCTTTTAATCATTAATAATTTTTGTATTTTTTCTATTTCATTAGATGGATAGTAATCAATCAATAATTGTTCATCACATAAATACCATTCATCTTGTCCTAAAACATTAACCAATTTTAAAAAATCATTCCAAGTGCTAAAATTTCTTTGATATACGCCAACATCTGGATAACCATTTTTCTTTTTCATTTCTTTTCCTAAAGGGTATCTATCATTTTCTTTATAAAATCTCCAAAATTCACTTATTAAAAAATCATTACTATATTTAAAAACTCTCCTTAATTTTTCATGTTCTCTTTTTGTTTTAATTTGTTTTTCTGTTTTACTTCCTAATGCTGTAGCGATTTCACTATCAGTCATATTTAAATAATTTTCTTTTAAAAATTCAAATTCTTCATTTGTCCATATATTCGCTTTTATTTTAATTCCTGATTTATTTAAAATTAAAATAATATTATTCTTTTTTAAATTATATTTTATTACTAAATCATCTAATGACATACCATTTTTATAATCATTCTTAATATTATTATGTATTATATTTATATTTTCATTAAACGATTTAAAACCTAATAAATGAAATGCTTCTTTTAAAGAACCAAATTTTGTTTTATAAATTGATGCACCTAGATAATTTTTATTTTTATCTAACTTTCTTCGAGTTGGTACTTCTCCAAACTCATTATAATATCTTTTTAATTCATTAAGTAAAAATTCATCAGTATGTTCACTTTTGATATTTTGTTTACTCATAAACTAACCATCTCCTTTAATTTATTATTTTATTAATCTACTAATCAACCTTTGCTCCTCAATAATCAAATAAAAAAATAAATAGGGAAAGGGTAAGAGGAGATGTAAAACCCTTTATCAGTTAGTTGTACGGACTAACCTATCCCAAACTACAATAAATACAAATAAATACAAATAAAAAAGAATCTACATTTTTATAGATTCTTTAAAATATTTAAAATCAAAAAATCAATTCTATTTAATTGTTAATTAGTTAAAAACAAAATAGAAATATGGTAGAAGATAAAAGAGTACAAAGAGTACAAATAAATAAACAAAATATATTTTCCACCCATTTCTTCTATTAATGTTATTATACAATACGTGAAACATAATGTCAAGATAAATTATGAAAATAATTATATTTATAATCTAAGTTTATATCTATGTAATTATATCAAACTATATCCAATTATATCTAACTATTATATTTATAATCCATAAAAACAACTAAAATCCATCAAATCTCCAAATTTACGATTTTACAAACCCTTATAAATAGTACGTTTACAGCACCTCAAAAATTCAAAAATCATGACAAAATGAGGATTTTATAACGAATTGCTGATCTCTATTTTTTCTTCATAAAATTAAGCATATCTTTTAAATTTTCTTCTTTACCAATGTCGATATAAATTTCAGTTGTCGAACTGTCATTATGGCCGAGAAAGTCCCTTATTTTAGACGTTTCTACGCCATTACGTTTTAACCATGTAGCAGCGTAATGACGAAAAGCATGGCTGTACGCATCAGTATCTAATATCTTAGAGAATGTTATCATCATAGAATTTACAGTAGACTTATCAATTGGTTTATAAACACCATTTCTTTTATTTACAAATATATATTCACTACCTATACCTAATTTTTCACGTTGCTCTAACCATAAGAGAAGGTATGGATAAATAATATCCTTAATTACAAATTTTGACATTCTTTTACCTACTTTTCCTGCACCTTTACAACGGATTTCTGGTGTTATATAAAATCCACATTCTTCATCAAATCTACTATTATCAAAGAAATCAACTTTGAATTGAACAATTTCTCCTTTTCTTACCCCACTTCCTGCTAAACAAGCAACTAGACATGCTTGCATGTATTTCTTTTTATCTACTAATGATTTAAGTAAAAAATCAATTTGTTCATTAGTAAAAATAGTTTTTTCTCTTATATCAACCTTCACAGGAGGCTTTATTTTGTTAACTATATTCCTAAAATCTGGGTACTTCTTATCTTGCATATCACATATGTAATTAGATAAACTACTTATAGTTGATTTTAATTGTCTAACTCTGTTGGATGATAAATTTTGATCCGTAATCATCCAATCCTGAAAATTCATAATGTCGATTTTTTCAATTTCTGTAAAGTTTTTATTATCTGCATTATCTAACATCCATAAAAAGAATATTTTTAAATTTGAATTATATGAATCTATAGTATCAGGACTTTTATCTGTGCTTCTACAATACCTAAAATATTCATCAAATAATTTCTTATTGAAAGTATTTACTAATTCCCATTTTTCATCTGTGTAATATCTATGTTGTTCTGTTTTTCTTGCCATTTAAAAACACATCCTTATTTATTATTTTTTACTATATTACTAAATTTAATTTATTTTCTTCTAAAAATGAATTAAAATCACCTAATTTTAGACGAGTTTTAAAATTTTCAAATTGTTCAGATGTGTTATCACCTGTCCCATAAGTTTTATGAAATAATTTATGTATATCTTCTATCAAACAAACTCCTAATGGATATTTATAATGTAATTCTAAACATACATCTTCAATATTTTGCAATTCTTCATTTGTATAATAATTAATTTTATTATGTATGGGCAAATCAAGACTGTTTATTGATTCAATTATTATATTGTTAAAACCATAAAGATGATGAATATTATTAAATGATTGACCAGTTATCACACATTTATAATTACAATTTCTCATACTATCAATTTTCCACGATTCAATTTTCTTTCTTAAATATTGTTGTAATGGCGATATGCCACCTTTCCATCTATGAGAATTTTCTGCACTAATATTTTCTAATAAACATTGTTTACAAATATCAATTCTATCATAGAAATGTCCAATATTTGCTTTTTGTTTACCATGTTTAGGATGTTTATTACAAATAAAATACACATATTTTACATTAAGTTTCTCCCATTCTTCTTTTGTAGTTATTAATGTATAATTTCTATCACTAAAATCTTGAAATAGTTTTTCATAAGATTTCTTTAGTTTTTTAGAAACTTTATATTTTATTTCTTCTAAATGCATTTGATGTGATACACCATATTCTAATTGAAAATTTTCCTGTTGTTTAATTGGTGAACATTTTTTACAGCAATCTTTACCTGACTTCCCTTTATTCTTGTTTCTTAAGTAAACATTATATTCACTAGTTATAACTGTTTTAATTCCATTATCTAAACAATAATCACATAAATACTCCACAGGAACATTACTTCCATGTGATAAATCTTTTACTTTAACTAAAATTTTTGATCCTTTTATAAGAAAGAATTGTTTTTTATTTTTATTATAATATCTTGGTATTTCATAACCTAATAACTCTAAGTGTTTTATATTTCTTGGTTGTAATTCAATTTCTACTTCTTCACTTAATAACATTTAATCAAAACATCTCCTTTAATATTTTATTTTTGTTTTCCTTATTATTATCAATCATCCTTACAAAAAGAGTGATAAAACAGTCAATAGTTAAGGATTACTACTTTCGGATGCGCTGTCCTAGACTGTTTTTTTATATCATCACACAAAAATAACCACCACAAATAAATGTGATAGTCATTGTTCTGCAATAAAGTAATAAATTATGTAAAAATAAAAATAAAATAAAAAGAGAGTAGGGAATAATCCCAAACTCTCTAATTAATTTAATCTACTAACTGTACATATTTTAGGCATCTAGCACATGCTTTTGTTATATTTACATATTATATCAAATTTTAGTTATTTACCACTTTCCAGCCATGAGGTAAATCTATGGGCAAGTACAATCATCCCAAACCTTATATCATGGATTTTATAAAACTTTCTGATTTAATCTTTACTATTTAACCTTTAAACTATAGTTAAACTTTTAATTTT
>Ga0209319_1002653_pt1 | contig 10738 bp, 12 predicted proteins | sample RifGroE2_FD_184000 | JGI IMG/M metagenome (GOLD analysis project Ga0209319, IMG submission 184000) | Groundwater microbial communities from Rifle, Colorado - Groundwater E2 (SPAdes) (version 2) | ecosystem: Environmental > Aquatic > Deep subsurface > Groundwater | place: Rifle, Colorado, United...
TTCGTAGTTTTGTTTTTAATTTTTGTTTTTTAGGTTTCATAGATGAGTGTTAAAATGTTATGTCAAAAGTTTGTACGACCTATGACTATATTTTAACACTAATCCGTGGTTAACTTAAGACCACTTAAGGTAATGAATTTTATGGTAATTGCTATGGTATTAAAAACAAAAATTAATAAGCCAACTTACGTAGATTTATTTAGTGGGTCAGGTGGACTTTCGCTTGGTTTTGAAAGAGCTGGTTTTCGAAATGTTTTTTCTTTGGATTTCGAAGAAAGTTTTTGCAAGACATATCGAAGAAATTTTCCAAAACATGTATTAGTTGAAAAAGACATAAGTAAACTTACGAAAAATGAAATATTGAAGATTGTGGGTAAAGATGATATTGATGTGATTGTTGGGGGTCCACCATGCCAAGGATTTAGTATTGCTGGAAATATTGGCAGGATGTTTCTTGACGATCCGAGAAATCAATTGTTTAAGGAGTTTGCCCGTGTTGTAGATATTGTGAGGCCTAATTTTTTTGTAATGGAAAATGTGGCTCGACTGTACACTCATAACAAAGGGAAAACAAAAAATGCAATAATTGCAAATTTCAATAAAATGGGGTACTTTGTAGAATGTAAAATTCTTAATTCAGCTGATTTTGGAGTTCCGCAAGTAAGAAAAAGAGTTATTTTTATAGGATCTAAGAAAAACACTAAGATATTTTTTCCTGAAAAGAATGTAAACAAATATGCAACGGTAAAAAGTTTTCTTGAGGATCTGCCAATGCTAAAATCTGGGGAAAAATCTGAAATTCCTAATCATGTTGCCATGAATCACTCTGAGCAAATGCTTCAGAAAATGAGCCATATTCCAGATGGAGGCAGCCGCGCTGATATTCCTGGCAATATGCGACCAAAGACGGGGGATGTCAGGAAATATATTAAATATGCAAGTGAGATGCCATCGGTATGCGTAACGGGAGACATGAGAAAAATTTTTCATTATTCCCAAAACAGGGCTTTAACTGTCAGGGAATTGGCAAGGCTTCAATCCTATCCTGACAACTTTGTTTTTGAGGGTAGCAGTATTTCTCAGCAACAACAAGTTGGAAATTCCGTCCCCCCTCTTATGGCAGAGGCTATCGCACAAACTATCAAAAAAATGATCAATAGTTGAGAAAATGCGTAAGTTATAAAGTATAAAAAATAAAAAATGAGATCTAATAGTAAAAAAAATAATAAATTTCCAGAGATAAATTATATTGGCAATAAGGAAAAAATTGCCGATTGGATTTGTGGGTACTTTCCCAAGGATGCAAGATCAGTTCTTGACGCTTTTTCTGGTGGCGGCTCAGTTGCATATCAGGCAAAAAGAAAAGGACTGAAAGTTGTTTGCAATGATATACTGTCTGTAAATTATTTTTTGACGAAGGCCTTAATTGAAAACAGTTCTGAAATTCTGACCGATTCTGATGTCGAAACAATATTCAAAGGAACTCCGCTTAAGGGATTTATGTATAAAAATTATTCTGAAATATATTTTTTTCCTGAAGAATGTATGGAGCTTGATTTGTATCGAAAAAATATTGAAAAACTTTCATCAGAATTCAAGAAAGCGCTGGCAATTTCTTTGCTTCGGCGAGCGATGATAAGAAAAATGCCATATTCCAGATTCAATTTGGACTGGAAAAAAATAAAGCAATTGAGAGATGAAGATTATAGTTATGCAAAGTACAAAAGAAAAAGGGCATACCACAACAAATCTTTCAAACATCATTTTTTGGATAATTTGAGCAGCTACAATGAAGCAGTTTTTAGCAATGGAAAGAAAAATATTGCTTATAATGATGATGTTTTCAATTTATTGAAGAAAGTTAAGACCGACATAATTTATCTAGATCCGCCGTATACTGGCACGATGAATAATTATTATGGATTTTATGGATTGGTTGATGATTATATTTCATCCAAAAAAACCAAACCTTTCGCAAACAATTTTGTTGATAAAAAAACATCCTTAATGTTATTTGATAAGCTGTTTGCGAACTTATCTAATTATAAATATTGGTTTTTGAGTTATAATAATTCCTCTTTTCCTACAAAAGATCAATTATTAGAATTATTGAAAAAATACTCCAAAAACATTAAAATTATTGAAAGGGATCATGATTATAAAGTAACGGGAAAAGCAAATAAAAAAGCAAACAAGGAATATTTATTTATCGTGAAGACAATATAATTTTTTTATAAAAGCAATGTTAATATGACTGTTCAAAATTATGAAAAATATTGGAGTCTAACATTGGCGTTTACTGATTTTAATGGTAAGAGCTTTTTGGATATTCTGAAGATATGCATGGAGTTTATAGATCGTAATAATGGAGAGCCTTATAGCGAAAAAAAATATGAAAAATTGCAACTCGAAATCGAAAGTCATCATGGCACTAATTTAATTTCCATCAGAAAGGCTGTTAATCAATTGGTTAAGATGGGCTTTGTAGATCCATTTCTTGTTTCATATAATACTGATTCACTTGAATATCTTAACGTTAAGACTAACAGAAAGCGCCAGTCTCTTCTTTCTAAGATTGTGTATTCAAAATCTAGTTTCAATAGTGCCGTTAACAAGAAATCAGAATTGCACCAACTTAATTTTTTGATTAAGACCCTTGTTGAAAATGGCAAATTAAGCAAGGATGAAATTATTGCCTTGATGTTGGTTGATATTAAAAGTTTCAAAAAAGGCTTTCTAGACAAAGATGAGTTGAAATATTTCGTACTTCAAGCAAACAGAATTGATTTTATCAAGCGTAAATATAATCAAGTTGGCTATCTTTTTAATCTGCTAAACAAATTAGATGACATTGTCTTTGTGGATGACGAGCTGTATTTTGAGGATGATGCAAAAAATATTTTTGGTGATGATTTCAGGGAGGAACGCAAGCAACGTGATTCATATTTGCATCGATTGTACAAGAATCAACTGCAAGAGGAAAGTTTTTCCGTATTTGATAACGCAAAATGCATGGTTGAAAAATTGGCATATCCTGTATTAATTGCTAGCCATATTAAGCCATTTATTAAGTCGAATGACAAAGAGGCATATGATGCCAATAATGGGATTCTTTTAAGTAGAAATATGGATATGCTTTTTGATCTCGGATATATTTCATTTGAAAATGATGGCACTATGATTAAATCTTCCAAACTTTCAGATGACGTTAAAAAAAATCTTGCAGATTATGCATTGGAAAATTCTTTTATTAATAAAAAAAGACTTGAATATTTGAAATATCATAGGAAATTTGTTTTTAATAAATAAAATAATAATTAGTGATTAGAAATAAATATATGGAAAATATTGAAAAGGAAATTGAATTAATAAAAAAGAGGAATAAATCCGTTGAATTGGATAAATCTTGGGAAAAAAGCTGGACACGAAGAATTTTTATTGCAGCAATAACATACATTATCGCACTGATGTGGATGAGAACAATTGGTGAATCATTGATATTTTTAAAAGCTTGCATTCCAACTGGTGGATATCTCTTGTCAACACTTTCGCTTCCATTTATAAAAAAGTGGTGGATAGATGTGAAATAAAAACCTTAAACAGTTTTAGTCACTCACTCAACGTCGGCCGTGGAAGAGTGAATGATGGTTTAAGAAATTGAGAATGGTGATTATGAAGCTGAAATTTTTCAAGAACTTATAGATGATGAAAGAATGGAAATTGAAAAAGATTGTATAATTAGGTATATAGTTAATTATTAAACAAAACCCCTTGTTAAATTTGCAGGACCGCAGTTTAGCTGGGTAAATCTTATGGAAAAGATCAAAGTCGAACAGCATGGTTTTACCGCGTTTTCGTGGTTTGCGGGCTGGCTTTTCACAATCGGATTTTTGCAGTTGGATTTCTTTTGGCAAGGTGTATGGGCGATTGTGCTTTGGCCATACTATATCGGAGTTGCCGTTAGAGACATGATTCAGTAGTAATTTCTGAAATTATTAATTTAAGGTTGGCTATAAAAAATTCCAGGCAACTGGAATTTTTGATGTGTAAAAGCAATCGTGATACAATGTGAGTTATGGTGGAGAAAAAACAAAAATTAAAAAAATCTGAACGCGGTTTTGATATCCGTGGTTTTTGGAAGAGGCTATGGGAACTTCTTTCGCCAGCGCATAGTTCAATGAAAAAAGTTATTGCATTGATGTTGGTTGTTGAGCTTGCGCGTTTGGCTGGACCGTATGTATTGAAGCTGGTTATTGATACAATTGCAAATTTTAGTATTGAAAAAACTGCATATATCATAATGTTGATTGGTGCCATGTTTTTGGTAAATGAAATTGTTTCTATTTTGCAATACACTAATGATAAAAGAATTTTTCGGATTTTGGCCGACACTGAATCTGATTTGGCTGGCAAAGCTCACAAAAAACTGATTTATCTTGGACTTGGTTATCATGAAAAAGAAAACTCTGGCAGCAAGGTTAGTAAAGTTCAACGCGGAGTTGATAAAATAAGTGATTTGCTGGGTAATCTTTTTTGGGAAGTGTCACCAACAATTTTGCAAATTATTTTTACAACCATAGTCTTGTTTTGGGTTGATTGGAGATTTGGTGTGGTGGTAATGTTCTTTGTGCCTATTTTTGTGCTTATCACTATTCGTGTTAATCATAGTGTTTTTCCAATGCGTAAAAAGCGTCATGACTTGTATGAAAAAACTGCAGGATTAATGTCGCAATCAGTTATAAATATTAATACTGTAAAATCTTTTACGCAGGAAAAAAGAGAATGCACTCGTTTTGGAAAATTGCGAGAAGAATCAAGGGTAAATGTTTTGGTGGAATTTGGAAAAGTTTTAAGTGCCAATATCAGACGCAATTTTGTGATTGATTCTGGCAGGCTTTTCATTATGCTTTTTGGCGTGTATCTCGTTTGGAAGGGAAACATTACAGTTGGAACTTTGGTTTTTGTTTTCACTATTTCTGAAAAAGCTCTCATCTCACTGTATCGAATTTCACGTTTGTATGATCGAATTATGGAAAGTTCCGAGGCGGTGGAAAGAATTTATGAACTTTCAAAAGAAGAAGCTGATATAAAAAATCCAAGCTCTGGATTTTCTCCTAAAAATATTAAAGGAGTTTTGGAATTTAAAAATATGAGCTTTGCCTATGCGGACAGTAAATTAAAAGCACTAAAAAATATTAATCTGATTATTCCAGAAGGCGCCACCACAGCCTTGATTGGACCGTCTGGTGGCGGAAAAACAACTTTGGCCAGAATGATATATCGTCATTATGACCCAACCGCAGGACAGGTTCTTTTAGATGGAAAAGATTTGCGAGAATATGATTTGTACGGATTTCGTAAATTTTTTGCAATTGTTCCGCAAGACGTTGAAATTTTCAATGCCAGTGTGAGTGAAAATATTGCCTATGCAAAACCCAATGCAAGTAAAGCTGAAATTCAAGCCGCAGCCAAAATTGCTAATGCAGAAGAATTTATTAAGCAATTGAATGATGGTTATGACACGATTGTTGGCGAGCGAGGAATAAAATTATCAGGTGGACAGAGGCAGCGCATCGGAATTGCGCGGGCTATTTTGGCGAATCCAAAAGTTCTTATTTTTGATGAAGCAACTAGTAATCTTGATTCGCAAAGCGAGCATTTAATTCAAGGGGCAATGGATAAGATTACCAAAAATAGGACAGTTATTATTATTGCTCATAGACTTAGTACTATTAAAAAAGCTGACAAAATTGTTGTCTTGGAAAAAGGAATGGTGGTTGAAACTGGTTCGCATCTTGAACTTTCCAAAACAAATGATGGTCTATATAAAAAACTCCTCAATTTGCAGCAAATGGGGGATGTGGATTAAAATATCATGGATAAAATGGCTTAGGTTGGGGCAAACACTTGACAGAAAATGAAACAAGTAGTATGCTGGATTAGTACTAAAAATAGCTTATATAAGGCTAAAAACAGGCGTTTATTAAATACCTGATAATTTAATTGTAAAGAAAAGGAAATTATGTTGACTATAAGATTTGCTAGAGTTGGACGAAAAAATAGAGCTCAATTTAGAATTGTTTTGCAGCAGCATACAGCAGCTCCAACAGGACGTCACGTGGCCGTTTTGGGAAGTTATGATCCACATCAAAAAGTTGCTGTTTTGAAAGCTGATAAAATTAAGGAATGGATTGCAAAAGGAGCGCAAGTTTCTGATAGCGTGTATAATTTGTTTGTAAAAGAGGGTGTTGTTGATGGAAAAAAGAGAGCTGTTAAGATGGTAAAGGCAGTTGTTCCCGTCGTTGCCGAGGCAGTGCCAGAAGCGAAAGCTGAAGAAGTAAATCCGCCAGCTGGCGGAGAAGAGGCTGCACCAGCTGCAGAAGAGACAAAAGCTGAATAATTGAATTTTGGAGATTTTAATAGAATAGTCGCGTAAAGTCACCTCGGTGGCGACCACGCGACACAGTTCCGCAGACAGTAGGTTTACCCCAGTGAAATGTTCGCTTTGCGAATTTCACGGGGTAAATAAATCCTATCGAGGAATTACGAAAATATTCATCAAGAATGTTTTCGTGGTTTCAAAGGTCGATCTGCGGAAACGCAGATTTTTTTAATTCCTACGAAATTACAAAATGTTAAAAACTTTGTAATTAGTAGAAAAGGCAAATGTTAACAAAAAATCAGAAAATTGAGCTTGTAAAAGAGCTTACAGAAAAAATCAAGAATGGTAAATCATCAGTTTTTGTTGATTATAAGGGACTTAAGGTAAAGGATTCTACTGAACTCAAAAAGACTTTGAGAGCTGAGGGTGTCTATTATGTTGTGGTCCGTAAAACTCTTCTTGATATTGCATTGAAAAATGCAGGAATTGAAGGAATTAGCGTTAAGAGTATGGAGGGACAAGTTGCTATTGCAATTTCAAATAATGATGAAGTTGCTGGGGCAAAAATTATTGATATTTTTGCTAAAACCAACGAGAATATTAAATTTCTCGGAGGAGCTCTTGAAAATCAAATTTTGAGTGCGGCTGAGGTTAAAGCTTTGGCAAAAATTCCGTCAAAGGAACAACTTTTGGGACAACTTGTTGGAACGCTCAACGCGCCAGTATCTGGCTTCGTCAATGTTTTGGCAGGAAATTTGAGGGGCTTGGTTCAAGTTCTTAATGCCGTAAAAGAACAGAAGATATAAATAAAGATTTTAGGATTTTTATTTGTAAATCATATAAGTTAAATTAATTTTAAAGTTAAATAGTTACGTAGTTGCGTAGTTAATTGGGAATTCAGGAAACTGTTTAACTAATCAACTAATCAACTAATCAACAAAATTATGACTGAAGAAAAAAAGGACGTTGTGGTTCCTGCAAAATTTGAAAAACTTGTTGCAGAAATCGAAAAGATGAGTGTTTTGGATCTTTCTGAACTTGTGAAGGTTCTTGAAGAAAAATTTGGTGTTTCTGCTGCTGCTCCAATGATGATGGGTGCTATGCCTGCTGCTGGTGGAGCTGAAGCTGCTGAGGAAAAATCTGAGTTCGATGTTGAATTGACTTCAGCTGGAGCACAGAAAATCAATGTTATTAAAGCTGTTCGTGAAATCACTGGTCTTGGACTTAAGGAAGCAAAAGACTTGGTTGATGCAGCTCCAAAAGTAATCAAAGAAAAGATTGCCAAGGCCGCAGCTGAAGATGTTAAAAAGAAACTTGAAGAAGCTGGTGCAACTGTAGTATTGAAATAAGCTGGATTACCAGCTTGGTTTCATCACTCGCTCGGAAATGGAAATTCATTTCCATTTCACTCGCTTCGTTTGAAAATAATTTTTCTTTTAGAAAAATATTCTAAAAACCCGACATTTTGTCGGGTTTTTGTTTTGGATGAATAACTATTGTCGCCAAATAAGCTTAAAAAATATCTCATTTTCTTAGTACATATCTAAGTTTTTAGATATGTACTTTTGGCATGTATTCTGATAGTATATGGATAAGACTATCAGAATGAAAGAGTATGCTAATTTCATTGATAAAATGAAAAAGGCGCGAATTGAGGCAGGACTCAAACAGATTGATTAACTGCTTGAAAAATAGAGAAATTGAGTTAATAAATTAATCTTAATCAATTGTGGGTTTAATTTCTCTTGGCTTGCCAGGTGGAAAGTATCAAGAAAAATTCCTCTTGATACCTCGCGGGCTTGCCCAGCGGCAATTCATTAAAAGGTAAAGAATATGTTAAATAATTTGCCATCACAATTGTTTTCTCCTGCTAAAACATTCTATATTGCATATATTGTTTTGAATATTTTTAAAAATAGTCCTGCTGATTGGTGGCAATTTACTGCAATCTCATTACTTTTTGTCATTATTGAAATTGGGCATAATGATTATTTAAGAATAATTTTAAATCACGCAGCTTGTGAAAGATGCCAATGTTCTATTGATATTAAAAAAGCTGAAATAGAATTGGAAAAGGAAAAAATTAAAAAAATAAGTTAGTATTCAATTAATGGAAATTTATAAAGATATCGACAAATTAGATGGAATTGCATTTGAGGATTTAGTTGAAAAACTAATTTCAAAAATGGGATTCATAACCGAACGAACAAAACGTTCTTTTGATGGTGGAATTGATATTATTGCTATCAATGAGCAGCCCCTTTTCAATGGTAAATATATAATCCAATGTAAAAGATATTCAAAATCAATTGGAGAACCAGTATTAAGGGATTTATATGGCGTTGTAAATTCCGAACATGCAAATAAAGGAATATTGATAACTAATTCATATTTCACAAAATCTGCAAAAGAATTCGCTAAAAACAAACCTCTCGAATTGATAGATGGAGGAAAATTGTCAAACATGCTTGACAAATATCTCGATTTCTATTCAGAAAAGAAAACAGGAGAGCTGAAAATACCTGAGGCTTATAAAATTACGGTTGATTTGCTTGCTCCTGTTGTGAGAGAAATTGAAAATAGGCGGACAAAAATAAAAAATGGACTAATTTTTATCGATAAAAAACACTTAACAAACGATAAGGTATTCTTTAGTTTTTTACAAAAAAAGCAAACAACGCTATCGTCACTAATTCAAGCAATGACAAGTCAGTTCAACCACATATATTCGTTATGGGAAAATTCAAAATTAGAAAATGAAAAATATGAAAATCTTTCAGAAATAAAAACGCACTGTGGAGAATTTATAAAGAGCATGCAGAAAATGGAAAAAGAATGGGAAGAGTTTTTTAGTGTTGTAACTTCGGAAAATCTACATAGGATTCATGAAATTGTATGTGATTTTTATGAAGCTATTTTCAAAGAAAATGAAAGGGTTATTTTAAATATAGAAAAATCAATCATCTTTCCAGATAATTTTGTGCCAACAGAAAATGTAGTGCTAGATTTTTTGGTTAATTATGATATTGGAAAATCTGCGGAAGAATTTGATAAAGAATTAAAGGCAATAACAAAAAGGAACACCAGTTTTAATTGGAAAGCATTAAACGATTCATGTGGCGGATGCTCAATATTATTTGCAATAATATTGTCCGCGATTATTATGATGCTTATATTGTAGAGATTATTGTGGCACACCAATGAAATTATCAGGAAAAATCTTGAAAGTATAAAGTGAACAAAAGAGTAGTAATTTATAGAGACCTTGCAAATTACACATTTTCGTGTTATTATAATCATAGGTAAATAAGCCTTACACACATGTCTTTACACACTGAAAAATATAAACAAGTCATTCTCTATCTTTGCACTAAATTGGGCAAAGAGGTTCGAGGAAAGAAAAAACTGGCGAAATTGCTTTATTTCGTTGATTTTGATTTTTTCGAAAAAACCCAAAAACATCTTACTGGCGATAAATATAGGTCACTTCCAATGGGACCAGTTCCTGTTTCCCTTAATGCAATAACAATGGAAATGGTCAAAGAAAAAACATTAAAAATCGAATCAGTAAGTGAACATAATGGATACAATCCAACTGAAGTTTATATTTGTTTGAAAGATCCCAAGGTTTCTGATTTTCTGCCAGAAGAAAAAGAAATGATTGATAGGGTCATAATGAAATACGGTCATCTTAATGGAAAACAACTTGAAGATTTGACTCACGCAGAAGCTCCATATTCTGGAACAAAACCGGGAGATGAGATTTTTTATGAATTAGCTTTTTATCGTGGTACAGATTTCAAAAATAATGATTAATTTTAGCTATCATCCTTCGTTTGAAAAAGAAGCCGCAAAATTTCAAAAGCGGTTTCCTTTTTTGGGTAAAGCCTTAGAAGCCTTCAGCTTGTTGTGCGAATTTCAATTTCATCCATTGACTCCGCAACAACGAATTGCACCTGCAAAACTGCATAGAGTAACACAAAACGACTTGTGGAGTGTTTGGAAGATCGAGCTGGCTGTACCAGGACTCAGACCGAATCAATTTCCAAGAGTTTGGTTTGGTGTACAAGGCTCAAGCATTGTATTTCTTTGCATTGCTACACATGTTGATAATTATGATGATAACAAGATGACTCAAATTGCAGTTGAAAAAGTGACGGATATTTTTTAAGTTATTCGCAAAATAATTGAGTAAGTTCGTTTTGTTCGTCTTTGCTGAGTTCTATAATGGGACTGTTGCCAATTCCCCTGAAAAACTAAAACCTAGAATTATTGCAAAAACCCCCATTTTTACTGTATAATTAAGGCATAAACAGCTTAATTACATTTAAAAATATGGTTCCGCAAGAAAACAAA
>Ga0209319_1002660_pt1 | contig 10715 bp, 7 predicted proteins | sample RifGroE2_FD_184000 | JGI IMG/M metagenome (GOLD analysis project Ga0209319, IMG submission 184000) | Groundwater microbial communities from Rifle, Colorado - Groundwater E2 (SPAdes) (version 2) | ecosystem: Environmental > Aquatic > Deep subsurface > Groundwater | place: Rifle, Colorado, United...
CAGAGTGGATTGTAAGCTAGAAAGCTTTTTAAGTGAAATAAAAGAAAACAGCAACTTAAAGAAAGGTAAATTGATTATATTTACCGAGTCAAAGGAGACAGCAGAGTATGTAGCACTGAGTATAGAAGAGAGCGTAGGCGAAGAGGTTATATGTTTTACAGGTAGCACAAATGACTCAATCCGAAGAGTGATAAAAGCTAACTTTGACCCCAATTATAAAGAAATCGCAAAGGATGATAAATATAGAGTGCTTGTGACAACGGATGTCCTAGCAGAAGGTATAAATCTCCACAGAGCGAATGTTATAGTAAACTATGATTTGCCCTGGAATCCAACTAAAATAATGCAAAGGGTTGGTAGGATAAATAGAGTAGGGACAAAGCATGCAGAGCTTTATATTTATAATTTCTTTCCAACTAGCAAGTCTAGCGAGCATATAAGTTTAGAAGATAATATAACATCGAAGATACAGATGTTCCATGATATATTGGGTGAGGATTCAAAATTCATAACAGAGGATGAACAAATTACTACACATGAGTTATTTAGAAAAATAACAAATGATATAACCGAGGAAGAGGATGGGATATTGTCAGAACTCAGTTATTTGAAGAAAATAAGGGAGATTAGGGATAATGATAAGGAGCTTTTTAATAAGGTCAAGAACATGCCAAAAAAAATAAAAACAGCCAGAAAACAAACTGAATGTTCAGAAAATGGGTTATTAACATTCTTCAGAAAAGGGTATCTAAAGAAGTTTTACCTAACAGGTCAGCAAATTTCTGAAGAGTTAATATTTGAAAATGCGATAAGCTATATAGCGGCAGATAAAAAGGATAAGAGAGAGGATATAAAGGATGATTATTATGATTTTTTAAAACAAAATAAAGAAAGCTTTGAGGAAGCGCTTATAAAAGATGAGGTTGAGGAAACAACGGTAGAGAGTAAAAAAGGAAGAAGTAATGCAAAGGATATTATAAGGGCCCTGAAGGACTGTAGAAAACATTCTGAGTTTACGGATTTAGAGCTTGCCAATATTGATACTTACATATACTTGCTCGAAAATGGAGATTTGCCGTCAAGGATAGTAAAGGATGGTAATAAGATACTAAAAACTGCTATAAGTCCGATGAAATTTTACAAATTACTTGAAAGTATTATACCAGAAAGTTATTTGAATATGGTAATTACAGAAGACGAAACTACTGATTCTGAAAATGTTGATATTGAAATAATATTATCAGAATACATGATAAAATAAAGGGGTTGGCGTAAGTGGATATAAAAGAAAACTATATAAAATATTTAGAGATGCTAAAGAAACCATTTGAGGAAGATAGCTTTAAGGAGTTTATTACGGATTTGCTTAACCTAGAGCAAGCAGATTTGCTACCCGTTAGGAGGCAGAACCCAACCTCTGAGCAGTACAAGAGACATATAGATTATGTAGAAAGGTTTGCATGGTACGAGGATAAAGATAGAAATAAGATAGGTGCAATCATAATAAAAGTCATCGACAATAAATCATCTGCAAATGCACGAACTCTACAAAGAAATTATGTTGCGCATTTGCTTGCGGAATATAAGTATGATGCTGCTATGGTTGCATTTTATAATGAAAATGAAACTATATGGAGACTATCATTTGTCAAAAAAGAAGGTAAGTTTACACCTAAGGGGTATAAAGAGGAGATAAGTCCTGCAAAAAGATATTCATATCTTGTAGGCGAGGGCGAGCCAAACCATACTGCCGAAAAGCAACTGTTAGGACTGCTAAATAACAATACAAAAAAGCATACAGTAAAAGAAATAGAAGATGTATTTAGTGTAGAGAAGGTCACTAAAGAATTCTTTGGACAATATAAGGACAAGTATCTAGATCTAAAGAAATCTCTAGATAATAATCCCGAATTCAACTGTGAGGCTACTAGATGTGGCTTTACAAGTGAAGAGTTTGCAAAGAAACTAATGGGGCAGCTTATATTTTTATATTTCATACAAAAGAAAGGTTGGTTAGGAGTAAGGCTAGTACCTATAAAGCTTGAGAAAGAAGAGTATAGTGAAATATACAATAAACAAGACGTTGTACATAAAAAGATAATGGATGAGGTATATAATACAGACAAAAGTGGAAACAGAATAATGAGGAAGAATATGGCCACTGATAGCTTGAGTAAAGAACAGGCATCTATATTATCAGACTGTTTTGTGAAAACAAAATATGAAAATGAAAATCCATGGGGAAGTGGCAATAAAAACTTCATAAGGACAATATTCGATCACTGTGAGAATAACACAACTGATAACTTTTTTGATAAATTCTTAGAGCCATTATTTTATGGAGCACTAAATAAAAAGAGGGATAACGATTATTTCAATGTATTTAACTGCAAGATACCTTTCCTAAATGGAGGATTATTTCAAGCTATAGGAGGCTACCACTGGGAGAATACCGAGTTTGAGATACCTAATAGCTTGTTTTCAAACGAAAAAGAAAAGGGCAAAGATAATGCGGATGGAATACTAGATATATTTGGTAGATATAACTTTACGATGAACGAAGAAGAGCCACTAGAAAAGGATGTAGCAGTTGACCCAGAGATGCTAGGTAAAATCTTTGAAAACCTGCTAGATATCACAGATAGAAAATCAAAGGGAGCATTTTACACACCGAGAGAAATAGTTCACTACATGTGCCAAGAGAGCCTAGCAAACTACCTAGTAAACGAGGTTGGCGTTGACTATGAGGAAATAAAGGAATTCATCCAATACGGAGATATCATAAAGGACATAGACCAAAGAGATGCAAAGGATGATGTACATATAATAGGGGACACCATATACAATAACGTATTGAAAATAGATGAAGCCCTAAAGAACATAAAAGTGGCAGACCCCGCTGTTGGTTCGGGAGCATTTCCTCTTGGTATGCTCAACGAGATAGTGAGGGCTAGAGACACGCTTACATACTACTTTCTACTTTTAAATAAAAACGGAAAACTAGGAGAGGAGTATATACTGAAAACCAGGAATATATATGAACTGAAATGGAACACAATAAGAAACTGTATATACGCAGTAGATATAGAGCCGAGTGCAGTTGATATTACAAAGCTACGACTTTGGTTATCTATAGTGGTAGACCAAGAGATAAATGAAAGCAACCCCGAACCGCATACACTACCAAACCTAGACTGCAAGATAATGTGCGGCAATAGCTTGATAGATGAGTACAAGGGGGTAAAGCTATTTGACGAAGGTCTGCTAGACGAACTGAAGGTATGGACAGGAACTAACAGACAGATAGCTCTAGACATGGAGAATATGCAGCTTGATTTTGAGTACAATCAAAAGAATGTTCATCTAGAAGAGCTGGTGATGCTGAAGGAAAGGTATTACAAAACAACAAATAGTGAACAAAAGAAGGAGCTACTAGATGAGATTAAGAAAATAAGACTTGATTTAATAGCCTTGAATTTTAGAGGTGCGAATACGTGGGGGGAGTTTAAGGAGATAGACGGGAAGCATAAGAAGCCGTATTTTAGCTGGAAGCTGGAGTTTGTGGAGGTGTTTAGGGAGAAGGGTGGATTTGATGTGGTGATTGGGAACCCGCCTTATTTAGGAATTCAAGGTATAACTAAAAATACACCAGAGTTGACAAATAAGTATAAAGAAAAATTTCTAGGTGCTACTGGTTATTATGATTTGTATGTTTTATTTGTAGAAAATGGACTTAGATATTTAAAACATAAGTCAGGGATATTAAATTATATAATGCCGCATAATTGGATAGTATCAGAGTTTGGTAAAGGATTGAGAAATGTAATCGCCCATAATTATGAATTTTATAAATATATTAGTTTTGGAGCACATAAAGTCTTTAATGCATCTACATATACATCTTTAATATGGATATTTAACAATCACATAAATGAAAACTGTAATTATTACGAGGTAAATAAAGATTTAAATAATGGGAAAGAGATAGCCGACGAGATACATAATATAAATGTAAAAGGTTTTACCAAAATAAATATGTTACTTCAAGATAATAAAAAATGGATATTTGCAAATGACAAAAATATTGAAATAATAGATAAAATAAAAAAGAAAGGTACAAAAGCAAAAGAGATATTTCAAGGGATTTATAAGGGAATAACAACAGGAGATAATAAAGCGTTCTGCCTAAAAGATGGAGAAGAAAAGGAAAATTATATATATGCATATTCAGAAGTTGTGAGTGATTTTGTATTAGTAGAAAAAAGTATTACAAAAAAAATGTACACAGGCAATTCATTAAAAAGATATAATTCAGTATATAAAAATGATTATATAATATATCCTTATAAATTAGTTGATAGTAAAACTGTTCTAATAGAAGAGAAAGAAATTGAGCAATGTTATCCTAAAGCATACAAATATCTATTATCTATAAAAAACAGATTAGAGAATAGAGGTACAGAAAAAATGAAGTATCCTAGTTGGTATTCTTTATGGAACTTTAGAAGAGTAGAGAACTTTGAGAACGAAAAAATAATTACCCCAGATGTGTGCTATGGCACTTCAATGATTTTGGATAATAATAAATATTATTATAACGATATGTGTTATGCCATGATAAAAAAGAAGGATATAACATTGAGTTATGAATATTTACTCGGAATATTGAACTCAAAGGTAATGTGGTTTTATCTTAATAATACAGGAAGCGTTCTTGGAGGAGGATATTTTAGATTTAAGACTAAATATATTGAAGATTTTCCAATTGCTGTTGATGTGGACAAACAATATATATGTGAAATAGAAAAAATAGTTAAAAATATAAAAGTAAAAAATGGGCTAGATATTTACTTTGAGGAAAAAGAAATTAATGAATATATTTATAAAATATATGGATTTACATCTGAAGAGATAGAAATTATTGAGAAGGTATAATAAAAGGAGGGGCATATAATGACAGTAAGTAACTTGAATAATAGAGAGATAGATAAAATGAGTGTTCCATTTATAACATATGCAAGTGATATTTTAGGAGATACAGAAAAAGGACTTTCAGGAACTCAAATAGTAAAATATTCATCGTTATACGCAGTTGAATATCACGTAGATATTCCATATGGAATATACCCTTTTCTAGAAGGTACGCCAAATAAAAGGACAGCATTAAATTATAACTTACAAGCATTTAATGGCTATCAACAATATGAAATTATAAATCATTTATGTGATTTACCGTTATTTAGCGATAATGAGGAAGTAAAAAAGTTAAAAATTAAATTAATCAATGAATATTCAAAATTTAGCATAAATAAAGAAAACGGTTTAAATAATAGAGAGTTGATTATAAAAACAAAACATTGGCTTGGTATGTATCCAAAATCGCTAAAATTATACGAAGAAGCACTGACCCAATATAATAATAACATATTTCAGAGAAATACATTAGACAATATGAGATTATCATTTGAAATACTGTTGAAAGATGTATTAAATAATAATAAATCATTGGAAAATAATTTTGGGGAAATTGGTAAGTATTTAAAAACTAAGAACTTTTCAAATGAACTACGAAATATGTTAGTAAAGCTTGTAGAATATTATAGTAAATATCAAAATGAATATATTAAGCATGATGATAATGTAAATAAAAATGAAATAGAATTTATTATTGAATTAACAAGTATAATGATGAAATTAATTATATAGTTATGAAAGAAAATGGTGGTGTATAATAAAGTGCGTAAATTGATAAAAAGGGTGGGTAATTATGAAACAATTGCAACTGAAAGATTATAGGGGGCATATAGAAAAACTTATATTTAGTACTGCATTATATAAAGAAATTATTATTGACTTAGATATCACAACTGAAAGCACTTACGAAACAATAGGATATGATGATGAGGATATACCGGATATAATAAGTTTTGAAAGTTTTATTGAGAGTCAAGATATACAGCTTCTAAAAAAGATGGTTGGTATTAATACTACGGTTGTAGGGTATTGTCCGTTTTGCGGTAAATTAGAATCAATTAAGTTAGAATGTAAAAAAATAGATAAATATATGTTGAATAATATTCTTAATACCAATCATATTAATTCAGAAGAACAATATGATTTTGAATATAATTGTGCAGAAAAAAAACAGATTGAAAGGTTAAAAGAATTTAAACAAAAATATCTTGACAATGAAAACACATTTACAATAAAAGCTATATGTACTAAAAAACATATTGCAAAGATAATCTTTTACATTACAGATGATTACAATTTAATTAAGATAGGTCAATATCCATCAACTATTAACTATGATCAAACGTTGAAAGAATATAATAAAATTATAAATAAGAATGACATATATGAAATAAGAAAAGCTATAGGCTTAAAATCACATGATGTTGGAGTTGCGGCTTTTGTATATTTAAGAAGAGTTTTTGAAAAATTAATATATGCTGCATATAAAGAATATGATAGTGATTTTACTAATGATAGAGTAACAAAAAAGAAGTTTAAAAATTTACATATGGAAGAAAAAATAAAAAAATTAGATAAGTATTTGCCAAAACATTTAAAAGATAATATACATATTTATGGAATATTAAGTAAAGGCATACACGAATTAACCGAAAAAGAGTGTTTGAGGTATTTTGATGACTTGTATGATGCCATTATAATAATTCTTAAGGAAAAGAAAAAATTAGATGATGACAAAATATTTAAAAAAAATAATGCAGATAATATAAAAGATATAGCGACAAAGACTTTAAATAAAAAAAACAAATCTTAATAACAATTTAATTAAACACAAAGGAGGATAAACACATGGCAGAAATAAAATACGAAATAACCGAAAAAATAGCAGTACTATCACAAACATCAGGAGGCTGGACAAAGGAGCTAAACCTAGTCAGCTGGAACGACAAGCCTGCCAAATACGACCTGCGAGACTGGTCGCCTGAACATGAGAAGATGGGCAAGGGGATAACCTTGAGCGAGGAAGAGATGCAGGAATTGAAGAAAGTACTTGGTGGGATGAAATAAAATGATAATGATGTAAAGTTTAACTGAGGGGGGATGTGGAGTGTGGAATATAATATAGCCGAATATAAAAATTTATTGAATGAAATAAAAACTCAAATATCAGTATCAAAATATAATGCGTTGAAGTCAGTTAATCGAGAAATGATAATTTTGTACTACAATATAGGTAAGATGATTCTTTCTAATATTGAGTGGGGTAATAAATTCATAGATAAGCTAGCAAAAGATTTGAAGTCAGACTTTCCAGGTGTAAAAGGATTTTCAGTGAGAAATCTTAAGTATATGAGAAAATTTGCTGAAGAATATACTGATTTTGAATTTGTGCAACAGGTTGTTGCACAAATTCCGTGGGGGCATAACATAATCTTAATGGATAAGGTAGAAAATATAGAGTATAGAAAGTGGTATATTCATAAAGCTATAGAAAATGGATGGTCAAGAAATATTTTAGCTCATCAAATCGAAACTAATTTATATAGCAGGCAAGCTGTCTCAGAAAAATTAAATAATTTTAGTGAGTTGCTACCGTCAATACAAAGTGATCTTGCTAATGAAACGATGAAAGATCCCTATGTCTTTGATTTCATATCCATAAAAGAAGAGATAAAAGAAGCAGAACTCGAAAAGCAACTTATAAATAAAATAACAAAATTTTTACTCGAACTCGGATCTGGATTTGCTTTTATAGGTAATCAGTATCATTTAGAAGTTGGGGATGAAGATTTTTATATAGATTTATTATTCTATCATACAAAATTAAAGTGTTATGTGGTGATAGAACTAAAAACAGGCAAATTTAAGCCAGAATATGCGGGTAAACTTAATTTCTATCTTTCAGTAGTGGACGACAAACTGAAATCAAAAGAAGACAGCCCGAGCATAGGAATGATATTATGTAGAGAAAAAAATAGATTTATAGCAGAATACTCACTAAAAGATATGACAAAACCAATAGGTATAAGTGAGTATAAATTATCGAAATATATACCGAAAGAATACAAAGATAAATTGCCAAAGATAGAAGAATTAGAAAAAGAAATAGCAGATATTATTGAAGAAGCGGAGTAAACACATGGTAGAAATAAAATATGAAATAACCGAAAAAATTGCAGTACTATCACAAACATCAGGAGGCTGGACAAAGGAGCTAAACCTAGTCAGCTGGAACGACAAGCCAGCCAAATACGACCTGCGAGACTGGTCGCCTGAACACGCGAAGATGGGTAAGGGGATAAACACTCAGCGAGGAAGAGATGCAGGAATTGAAGAAGGTACTTGGTGGGATGAAGTGAAAAAATGACTAGTTATTATGAAAAATGTATGTTATAATAATACAATACAAGGACAAGGGAGTGGTGTGCTAATGATAGGTTTGGATATTAATGGTTTTGAAATAAGCGAGTACATAGATAAAGGTAATTTTGGAACAGTATATAAATGTCTTAAGGAGCACAAAGAATATGCTATAAAAATATTTAATTTAGAATATGTTTATGAGGAATACAGAAAAAATGGAGAAAAGAATAGGATTATCAGAGAAATCCAAGCATTAAAAATTGTAAAGCATATAAATGTTGCAGATTATATTGAGGATGGAACGTTTGAACTTAATAACCAAACTTATGTTTACGTTGTTATGGAATATATAAAAGGAAGTACATTGAAGGAAATTATAAGCAATAAGAATGAAGGACTTGAAAATACAGAAGAGATTTTCAAGGGGGTATTAAATGGTTTAGACGCAATTCATAAAAAAGGTATTGTGCATAGGGATCTAAAGCCAGCAAATATATTTATAAACAAAGATGGAGTTATAAAAATTTTAGATTTTGGATTATCTAAATTTATTGATCTTACATCTATTACAACAACAGGTTCACAGCTAGGAAGCCCTATCTATATGTCCCCAGAGCAAATAAGAGATAGCAAAAACATTGACTATCGCTCCGATTACTACGCTATAGGGGTTATATTATTTGAATACATTACTAAGAAATATCCTTATGGAGATGTAGATTCAAGGGAGCAGTTATACTATAAGATAATACATGAAAAAAGTATGTCAGCACAAATATACTTTCCAAAGATTCCTATACATATAGATAATTTGATAATGTGTATGTTGGAAAAACAAAATTTCAAAAGACCTAATAGTGTTAATGAGATAAAAAATATACTTGATAGAAAAGATGAGTCATATAATTTTGAAAATAAATTAATAGAAGAGTTTTCACCTAGCTTTTATTTAAGAACATGGAATGAAAAGAGTGTGCTCCAAGAATTTTATAAAGATGGAAATCAAGTTGAAAATGTAATTTTTCCAATAAATCATCAAAATATGCAGAAAAATTTATTAAATAATATTGAACATAACAAAATAAATTATTTTTTCGATCCTTCGACCATTAGATTAGCATATAATACATATGCAGATGTTAAAGGGCTTGTGGAGCTTCCATACGCTCCAGACAATTTTAATAAGATAGAATTAGAATACTTTGAAGAAAGGGAATTTGTTATAGATTATGTAGAAAAAGTTATTGGGGAGCAAATGAAATATAATCCTAATTATATCATGTCACCATTTCACTATAGTAATAATTCAACCAATAATACGATAAAAAATGAAACTAAAGAGAACTGGTTTTCGGTAGATATAAAGTTACTAAAAGAAGCTAAGGAATATATGACCAACAATAATATAAATAAAAAGTTAGTCGGTGGATTTTCAATAAAAGCAGATATTCTTACAACAAAGACAGAAAAAGAGTACTTTATTAATGTTTTATCGGGATTACCATGTGATGTTTTTTTAATATATGTAGATTGTATTGATTATAATTCTAATACTAGTGAAATATATAATTATGCATCTACACTACTAAATATTCAAAAGTCTACAAATAAACCTGTAATTGCAGGAAGAGTTGGTACGATTGGATTATTATTGTTGGCATTTGGGTTATATGGATTTGAGTCAGGGGCAGCAAGATTTGAATCTTTTTATGAGGATTTATATAAAGAAGATAATAGTAATTTTAATATGAATGTATCATACTATATTCCTGAATTATTAAAGAACATTTCAATAAAAAGGAAGGATCCATCTAAATTATTATCTATACATCAGCAACATAATGAAATCAAATGTAACTGTATGTACTGCAAAGATAAGACTTCGGTTGAGTTTTTGCAGGAAGCAAATACAAAAAAACATTTTTTATATAGAAGAAATGAAGAAGTTTCAAAGATGAAGAAATTAGATATATCAGATAGAATAGACTACTTTGAGGAAAGAATACATAGAGCAATTGAAATTTATAAAACGTCAAAACCAGTCTTTACAGGAACTGATTATACATATTTGAAAAACTGGCTAAATGTAATTCCAAAATTAAGAGAGGAGTTTGAAGTCTAATATGAAGGAAAGAATGGTAGTTCAAATGGTTAATAAATATTTAATTGATAATAATATTATTTTTGGAAATGAAATTAAAATGGGAATAGGAATTCCTGATATTTCAATTGGGGTTGACATTCCTAATGGAACACCATTTTTAGACGATTATAATATATTAAAATTATATGATGAAATTATGTCAAAAAAAGTTGTAAGTATTGATGATGTGTATGGGTTATATAATATTGATAAAAGTATATTAAAAAGATATTTA
>Ga0209319_1002661_pt1 | contig 10713 bp, 18 predicted proteins | sample RifGroE2_FD_184000 | JGI IMG/M metagenome (GOLD analysis project Ga0209319, IMG submission 184000) | Groundwater microbial communities from Rifle, Colorado - Groundwater E2 (SPAdes) (version 2) | ecosystem: Environmental > Aquatic > Deep subsurface > Groundwater | place: Rifle, Colorado, United...
TACAAATCCTGAATGGTGGAAACTAGAAATTATTAAAACATATTCAGAAAATAATATGATGCAATTACGTTATAAATATGAAAAAGAAATATTAGATTTTGTTAATCAAATGCCAATCGAAGGTAGAGAATTATTTTATGCAAGATTCGGAAATGGTGCAAATGCAGATCTTATGAGTGGTCAAGATTGGATTGATTACGTCCTAGATATCTTACCGCATGATAAGTGTAAATTATATGGTTGTTTTTCTCCAGATGAAATTAAAGCATATGATGAAAGATTTCCTATATGTGATAAAGTTAAAAAAGTAATTTACGAAAATGAAAATAAAAATTATATTGTACTTAAATCAAGATGTCCATTTGGAGTAGACGATACTCAAACACAATCTCAATGCTACGAATGTAAATTATTTGTAGAAAGAAATGGTGAAATAGAAATTATGGATATAGATGATTTTGAGATTTATGAATTGCAAATTAAATTAGAATTAAAAATATTATTAAAAGAATTAAAGAATAGAAAGGAATAATAATTATATGGATTTGACTAATACAATCAATCAATTAGAAACACAAATTAATATCTTAGAAGAAGAATTAATAAACCAATCTGACAAATCAATAGTAAGAAATTATAAAAGAAAACTTAGAAATTTAAAAACATCGCTGTCAATAAATATCCAACAAAATAAAATTAAATTATATAATAATATTGATATTGATGATATTGATATTGTTGATAGTGAAGAAAGGAGTAGTTATATTGAGTAAGAATAGCAATAACTACATCTATAAAAATCCATTAGACCAAGGATATAAACAATTTTATTTAACTAAAAAGCAACATAATAAATTATTTGAACAACGTAAAATTAAATTTTATCATAAATATGAATATTATTATAATGATAATTGTATATTGCTACATAAATTCTGTAATTGGAAAGGAATATTATTTAATACAATTATATTGCCTATAATTGTATTAATGGAAGGATTAGCAAACATAAAAGAAACTATGTATGATTATAAAAGTTTATGTAATCAAAAGAAAAGTGGTAGTTTTACTGGTGATGACATTTGTAAAGGTACAGATATGTATAATGAAGTTATAAAAATAATATCGTAACCAATTTTAAGATTTATTCAAATATTAAAAAATATAAATAAAGGAGGACACCTAAGATAGAATTCACAAAACAAAACTTAATAAAATCGCCTTTAAACTATGTCGGAGGTAAATATAAATTACTTCCTCAAATTCTACCACTATTCCCTGACAATATAGATACATTCATTGATTTGTTTTGTGGTGGATGTAATGTTGCAGTTAACGTTAAAGCAAATAAAATTATATGCAATGATACCATTGAAGAAGTGATCAATCTATATGATAATTTTTATTTATTAGGTACTGAACATATTATTTATCAAATAGAATCAATAATAAAAAAATTTAATCTATCAAAAGATAATCAAGAAAACTATCTTAAATTAAGAGAATATTATAATCACGTAAATAAAGAATGGGAATATTTCTACACATTAATATGTCATTCATTTAGTAATCAAATTAGATTCAATTCAAAAAGAGAATTTAATTTACCATTTGGTAAGCGAACATTTAATTCTACTATGAAAGATAATTTGATTAAGTTTGTAAATTATTTGCAAGATATAAATATGGAATTCACAAATTTAGATTTTAGAGAAGTAGACATTAGTTATTTAACCGATTCAGATTTTTGCTATATTGATCCGCCTTATTTAATCACATGTGCTACATATAATGAAAAAGGCGGATGGAAAGAAAAAGATGAAAAAGATTTATTAAATTTACTTGATAAACTAAATGATAATGGTGTTAGATTTGCATTATCAAATGTATTAGAGAGTAAAGGTAATAGAAATGATATATTGAAAGAATGGGTTAAGGATAAGAAATATAATGTACATAATTTAGATGTTAAATATGGCAATGCAAATTATCAGAGAGTAGATAAGAATGATAGTACGACAATGGAAGTTTTGATTACGAATTATTAATATAAACGGAAAGGAGGAAAATTAATACAGTGTCTAAAGAATTAATAGATGTATTTATATGTAACATATGTGGATATGAAGATTCATCATTTTATTATAAATGTTGTCCTAAATGTAGTAATGATGAACATTATAAAATTATTGAAATGCCATTTGGTGAATATATGACTCCAAGAGATTATAATGAATTATTAAAATATATTTATAAAAATTATAATCCTTTTAAATCAGATCAACGTATAAAATATGTAGATTGTAGTTTTGATAATAGAACAGGAAGAATATTTTGCGTAACAATTAGAACATATTCTGAAGAATTTAAATTTAGTATTACAAATGAAAATAGACATAGGAATTTAAAAGAATGGATTTATAATTGGTTAGATGAATATAAAAATAATAAATAAGGGGAGTAAATTGATATGACAATTGTGGTAAACTTTTTTGCTGGAAGTGGAGTAGGGAAAAGTAGTTTAGCAAGTGGTGTATTTTCAGAATTAAAATGGTTAGGTGTGAATGTGGAATACGTTATGGAGTACGTCAAACACCAATTATTTGAAGAAAGAACTGCTATTTTTAAAGACCAAGATTACATATTCGGAAAACAAAAATATAATATAAAACGACTAGTAGATTGTAATAAATTAGATGTAGTAGTTACAGATTCACCAATTATATTATCTGCATTTTACAATAAACCAGTTGACGAAACATTTAATCAACATGTAATAGTTGAATTTAATAAATTTAACAATTTTAACTATTTTCTTGAAAGAGTTAAACCTTTTAATAGTGTGGGAAGATTCCAGACGGCAGAAGAAGCAAAACAAGATGATATTAAATTGAGAAAAATGTTAGATGATTATGGAATTAAGTATACAGATATTAAAGGTGAACAAGCAAGTACAGAAATAATTGCAAATCAAATTAAAAATATGATTAATTATAAAAAACAAGCAAGTGCATGGAGAAGTTAAATTTTAAATATACAACAATATCTAACAATATCCAATTATATCTAATTAAATTATTTTATAATTAACAATATTTCTAAATTCACAAATTATTCCATTTTACTAAACCCTTATAAATCAAGGGTTTAGAGGGTGTTAATTTTCCAAAAATCATAACCAAATCCACGTTTTATCATGATTTAAAAAGTTTAACAAAAGTAAAATATAATTGTTAGGAGGAATTAAATATAGAATTAAACAAAATATATTTAGGTGATTGTTTAGAATTAATGAAGAATATTGATGATAAATCAATTAATCTAATTGTTATCGACCCACCTTATAATATAGGTAAAGATACTTGGGATAAAATAGATAATTATATTGAATGGATGGGATTAGTTTTTAAAGAATGTGAAAGAGTATTAAAAAATAATGGATCATTTTATTGGTTTCATAATGACATGTTGAAGATTGCTGAGTTAATGATGTGGTTGAAAGTTAATAGTGAGTTTGTATTTAAGAGTTTAATAACGTGGAATAAGGAAAATTTCAAAAGATATGCATGGAATAATAGAAATCCAGATAAATGTAGAGATAGAAATTGGTTTCCTAATGTAGAATATTGTCTATATTATACGTTTCAAGATGAAACAGGATTAACTACAATATTAAAACAAAATGGCTTTTATGGTTTGCAAAAATATTTCAAAGAAGAAAGATTAAAACTTGGTTGGAATTATAAACAATGTGACGATTATATGGGAATAAAAGCAAGTTATTGTTATTGGGATAAACCAACGACTCATCCATATAGAATACCAGAAGAAAAACATTATTTAAAGTTACAAACAACAGGATATTTTCCTATGAAGTATGAATCTTTACGTATGAAGTATGAATCTTTACGTATGGAGTATGAATCTTTACGTTATGTATTTAATCTTAGAGAAATACAAGAAAATACCTCTTGTGTATGGAAAAGTAAAGAAAGTAATAGTGGTAAATTACATCCAACTCAAAAACCAATTGATATTATTAATAAAATAATTATAACATCAAGTAACCCTAACGATATTGTTTTAGATTGTTTTTTGGGAAGTGGCACAACTGCGATTGCTTGCATTAACACAAATCGTAATTACATAGGTATAGAAAAAGAAGAAAAATATTTTAACATAGCAAATGATAGAATTAATCAATTAACTATCAAAAATACATAAAAAATAAAATCAACACCAAACGAACATTTCGTTGTGATTTATTCCACAACAAAATACATCTTGACAGATTAGTAATATAATTATATAATACATATATACATATACTATTCAATGTATTATATTTCAATTTGACGAGTAATAAACAAAAAACTATAATTTAATAAAGTAAAAGGAGTGATTATTTGCTACCAGTATTCAAAGAATATATACAGTTTTTAAAAGACGTTACGAATAATGATAATCAATTAGATAATTTAGTAGAAGGTTATTATTGGGTGGACAATCAAATTATTAAGTCATTTGATAAAAAAGGTAATACACAAAAATTCTTAAGAATAAATATTGATAATAATTTGAATGTTACACTTAGACCATATAAAGGTAAATATGATAAAGATATCGAATCATGGTATGATACATCTATAAGATTACAAGATGGTATAATTAGACTTGAATTAGAAAGTCTAAGAATATTATCAGAATTTAAAAATGCTAATAGAATAATAATTGATACTAATTCTACAGGTAAGGATAGTATGGTAAAAACTTATCTTGCTAAATTAGCAGGATTAAAGTTTGAAACATATTTCAATGTAACAACATGTGATGTTTCAGATAGTAATATAATGGCAAAAAAGAATAAATACATATTAATTCGTCCTAATGAAAAAGTAAGAGGTTTTTATAAATGGATAAAAAAAGAAAATATTATTCCATCTAGACTTAACAGGGGTTGTTGTACATATTTTAAAGAAGATCCTACTATTAGAAATTTCGATGCCAAAGAGAAACTATTATTTCTCTTTGGCATGAGGAATGATGAAAGCAATCTTAGAAAAAACTACAAAAATATTTGGATAAATGAAAAATGGGGTAAAAATAGAGATTGGATAGGACTTTTACCTATTAGAAAATGGACTGATATAGATATATGGCTTTATATGATTAGAAACTATATTGAAATTAATCCAAAATATAAAAAAGGATATAATAGAGTAGGATGCGGTATAGTTTGTCCTAATTATACTAAGACAACATGGGTGTTAGATAAATATTGGTATCCAAAGATGTATGAGAGATGGCAAGAAATACTAAAAAAAGATTTTCTAAATAATCATAAATGGATTTCAGTTCATTGTACATTAGAAGAATATCTTCAAGGGGCATGGACAGGAGGGCTATTAAGAAAAGAACCATCTAAAGAAGTTATTGAAGAATTTGCTCAATATAAAAATATTACATATGACGTAGCAATTAAATATTTTGAAAAATATTGCAACAATGGATGTAAAGGGAGAAGAGGTAAATTATTAAAATTAAAAGATAAAGATGTAATTGCTATGAATTTAAAATTGATTGGTAGAAATGTTGAAAAATTTTTATGTAAAAAATGTCTGATGGAATTTATGAGTATAGACGAACAGACATGGGGTAAGTACATTGATGAATTTAAAAATTCTGGATGTGATTTATTTTAAATTATACATAAAAATAAAATTAACATAAAACTTGCATTTCATTCGAATATAGGTAAAATTACTAATTTTGCAATATTTCTGATTTTGCCTATATTGATGCTTGTAAACACTTATAAATTAAAGGTTTATAGACAGTATAAACAAGAAATATAATAATTACCAAAAAAATATTGTTACCAATTATCGGTTTTATTCAGATTTTTAGAAAGGAGAAATTATGGAAAAAGATAATATTAAAAATGATTTAAAGAATTATATCAAATATAATTTAAACTGTGAACATCCAGAAAATAATTGGATTCATAAAGTAAATAGAGTTATTGATACTTTATATTTTGAAGAAACATATAAGTATTTAGAAGAAAAATATAGTAAACAATAAAGGAGAAAATATAATATGCTAAATGTTGGAGATAAAATTAAATTCAATTTAGAGAAATTAGAAGAAGTAGATTGGGAAGGATTAAGACCAGAGGACAATAAAAATTTTAGAGATTATGAATCTTATATAAAACAAAATATAAATAATATATTCACAATATACAATATAAATGATATTTATATTCCTTATCAAATTGATGATGAATTTTTAAAAGATACATCTTTCTCAGAAGAAGAATTAATAAAAGTAGAATAAAAATAAAGGAGAAATGTAATCATGACACCAAAAGCAACACATTTTCTATATGACGAAAAAGACAATCTAACAGGAACTATCTATAAAACTATGAAAGGCAATGAAAAAGTTAAAGTTGTTATTCTAGATGGTAAATTTAATATTAATAACGGATTTGTACTAAGAGACTTAAATATAGGTAAAAATGTTTATGATTCTTATATGTTTAATATATTGAATGAAATATTATCATTACCTAAATATGATACAATCAATCAAATAGAATCTAAACAAGAAATCAATAAACAAGAAACACAACAACAAATACAATCAATCACATTACCTATTCTAATGTACGAAATTCAATTAGGTGATTTCAAAGTTGTATGTGAAGATTGTCATTCAAATGGAAGTGTAAATGATGATTGTGAAAAATGCAATGGCGATGGTACATACTTTGAAGAAAAATGGATTGTATCAGACAATCTAGTAAAAATTATTAAAATTGATAGATGTAAAACGAATGGATATTTGAGATATTATGATAAAATAGATTCTGCATATGGTGAATCAGAATTGTATTTACATTTTACTAAGGAAGATGCAAAGTTAGAGTGTGAGAGAAGAAATAAGAGAATGAATAAGAAAGGAGGATGTTAATAAATATGATATTCTCAAGAAAAAGAGAAAGAATGAGTCCTAGATTAATTAGAGAATTTTCAAATGAAAATATGTATCCTGAATTAATTGATAGTCATAAAAAATCTAAAATAAAAAGACAAGATATGGAAAGATTTAGAAAATTAGTACATGATGATTTATATATGTCAAAAGATAATTTAATTAAATTACTTAAAAAAATATCACATAATATAAACTTTGAAAATCATTTAAAACATTTAATATTTTGTGCTATAAACAGTACTTTAATTACTATATATCATTATAAAGATCAAATGGATGAAAGAGAACTGAACAATATTCAAGAATTGCAAGATATATTTGAATTATTGTTTTACTTAGGGCAGACTGATTCGGATGATTTTTTAAATGATGAAGAATAAAGGAGAAAATAAAATATGAACAACAATAGAAAGCAAAAAGTTTACAGTATGTTAGATTCAATAACTAGAACTGAATTAGATACCTATATTTCTGATAATAACTTAATGAAAACTAAATCAAAAGAATTACTAGAATTACTTGATAGAGTTAAAGTAAATAGGGAATATAATCATTCACAAATTATATCAAATAAATTAGGTAAGAATTTACAAGAAACTATTGATGGATACTATAAAATGGGTGAAGCATATATAATTGCATTTGTATTAGAATGTTTTTATGATAAAAAATATAAAATTAAAGACTTACAACAATATCTTAAAGCAATAATTGATGGTGATAAAGAATTAAAAGAATATGTTTATGATATTATGAAGGATATGTAGTGAAAGGAGTAAATAATTATATGAATCACAATGAATCGTACTACCTACAAGAATGGGAACGTGAATATTATCAATTAGAATTAATCAGAGTATTCCCATTACATAAAGATATAATTAAATCATGGAATGACATTGAGTTAATGAATTGTTATGATTGTGATTATCATGGTAGAAGAAGTTATTTTTATGAGAATTAATAATATAAAATACAATAAATAAAAGGAGAATATTCATACATGGCTACTTTAAATTATGTAAAATTTTACGATACACTAGAAAAATCAAACAACACACTAATAAGAAAAATCAATAGATTTTTATATGATACTCCTATTTTAGAAGTTTCTGTTAACAATAAAACATTTATAATTGATGTAGAAAATATTTTTAACAGAAAATTTCTATGTGATAAAGATAATTGTGATATGATTATTAAATATAAAAATGATAATCCTTTAAATGACATAGAATTCATAGATGGATCATGTTGTGAGACAGGATCGTATAAAATGTCTAAGACAACAGAGCAATATATAGATGAACATTTAGATGAAATACTACCATACTTATCTGGTAAAAATCAAGATTATATAAGAGAATGTGGATGGAAATATAATAAACAAGATTATGATGATAATAGTACAGATTTTACAGATTATGATTTATGTATTTTTAGTTTTATAGAGAATGAGATGTCTTATTGTGCATTACATAGGTATGCTTTAGATAATAATATTGACATTTTAGAAGTAAAACCTTTTGACTGTTTTATGTTTCCATTAGATATTATAAAATATAATAATAAATATATTTTAACAACAATATCTAATGATTCAAGAAATGCTGATTTTAGTCGATGGAGAGATTATCATTGTTTTAATAAATGTATTATAAATAAAGACAAAGGTGTTCCTATGTACGAACATAGTAAAGATGTGCTAGTAAAATTATATGGAAAAGAATTATATGATAAATTAGATGAAATTTATAAAAGTGATGAATGGAAGAAAATGTTGAAATAATTTATAAAAAGGAGATGAATATTATTAAAATAAATAATCAAACAAGATGCATTAACTCTAATCAATATACACTAGAAAATCTACTAAATCTATGCAATACAACAGATAAAATAAAATCTATGTCACAAACTTCAGATGGATTAAAATACCTAAAAACAATTCTATCAGACAAACGTGCAATGCTCTATTTCAAACAACCATCAACTAGGACATTTCTCTCATTTCAAAATGCATGTAATATCTTAGGAATATCTACATCTGAAATAAGAGATACATCAACGTCATCAGAAAATAAAGGGGAAAGTGAACTTGATGCAATTAAAACTTTCTCACAATACTCTGATTTAATTATAATGAGACATCCATCTTCAGATTTTATTTATGAAATATCAGAAAATCTATCTGACGAAACAAGAATAATCAATGCAGGAAGTGGTACAGACCAACATCCAACTCAAGCATTATTAGATTTCTATACTATCTATAAATACGGATTAGAAAATAAGAAAATTGCATTTGTTGGTGATTTATTACGTGGAAGAACTGTAAGGTCATTATCATTACTATTGAATAAAGTTAATGGTACTAAACTATATTTTGTTTCACCTAAACAATTTCAAATTAAATCTGATATATTAGAGCAATTGAATATAGATTATGATATTACAGATGATTTTGATAAGATTATATCAGATATGGATGTAGTGTATATGGTAAGATTGCAGGATGAGTATAAGAATGAAGGAATTAGTGAGAATGAAATTATTGATACAAGTAAATATTCAATTAATAGTGGTAATATAAATAAAATGAAAGATGATGCAATTATACTTCATCCATTGCCTAGAAGAGATGAAATTAGTGTTAAAGTTGACAAAGACAAAAGAGCAAAGTATTGGGAGCAATGTCAAAACGGAATGTATGTTAGAGTTGCTTTAATTATGAGTATGTTTGGTGCGAGCAAATTATAGATAATAATTAGAAAATAATTCTTGCAATTCTAACAGATTAGTAATATAATAATACATATAAATAATAAATATAAAGGAGGTAAAAATTTTATATGGATACTTGCTATAATTGTACGATTCGTTACTGTTCATTTAGAATTAATAATAAAAGATGTGAAAATTATACTATATATCGTTGGCAAGATAGATTTGATGAAGGTAAGTAAATTTAGAAAGGATAAAATATGAGTAAACAAAATATATTTAAAGCAATAAAAAACTATGCAATCACTAATTATAAAAAGATTAATATAGAAGATTTTGTGCTTGGTGATGCACCGTTTAATAATAAATGTCACTTAAATTCTGTTCAAAAAATAAAAGAAAACAAAGCAGAAAAAGTATATTTATGTTTTGCAATAGATAAAGACGATAATTCTCAATGTGTTCATTTTATTAATCAATTAAAAGATAATAAATATCAAGATAATACATGGGGTTGGTTATATGAACATACTGACTATTATATTATAAAAGAAGTGGATAAAAATGAGTATGACAAAATATGGTTACTTTTAAATGATACAAAAATAATGTTATTAAATTTACATAGTAATTGTTTACAAAGATTTATTTATAAAATTAATAAAGATGCAATATAATAAATATTAATATAGAATCGAACATTGATCATGATTTAAGAAAGGAGAATAATAATCATGAAAGAATTATATATTGTAGTAAATGATAATGGTGGTAGTCCAGAAGATAGAATTGAATTTGCTTTTTTAAATGAAAATGAAGCAAATCAATATGCTAAACAATGTGAAAATGAATCTGTGTGTAATAATTATTGGGTACAAACAATCTATTTACATGAGGATTCAGATTATTAATCAAAATACATAAGAAAGGAGTAAATACCATAATAAATTTAGATACAGAAAGAAAACTTCAAGAAATGTTAGAATA
>Ga0209319_1002662_pt1 | contig 10705 bp, 17 predicted proteins | sample RifGroE2_FD_184000 | JGI IMG/M metagenome (GOLD analysis project Ga0209319, IMG submission 184000) | Groundwater microbial communities from Rifle, Colorado - Groundwater E2 (SPAdes) (version 2) | ecosystem: Environmental > Aquatic > Deep subsurface > Groundwater | place: Rifle, Colorado, United...
TGCATTTGATTGATATACTGAAACACCTGAGAGGCACGGGATTATCTTTGTACAAAGTGAAGGAGACCTGAATGGACATGGAAAACTTCGGCTTAGGTATTGAACAGAACGGTGACATTTTCATCTCCCGCTTCCGCGAAGGCAAGTGGCACGGAGCCAGGAAACAAGTCAACAACGAATTCCTGACCCTCATGCTCTTGAAGTTCGAGCCCGATGTCGAGTATTCGCTGGACATTGGAGGGAAGCCAGCGTTCTCTCTTCTCATACAAAAGATCGCGCAAGTCCCGGAAGAGCATCCGGCGCAGATTAAGATGTTCAAGGAAGAGGCTGCGGCAGGTATAGCCGCTGTGGATGCGGAGGTCGTTTCTTGATTCTTCATTTTGCTTTGTCCTTGTACTCAAAGGAGACTTCTATTGAAACCACCCCCGCCCTGCACACCCACCGTGAGGCCAAAGTTGCCACCTAAGAGCAAGAAGCGTTCCTCCTACGCAAGGAAGGATGCGGCAAGGCTTCACGCGACCCGCAGGGCCTTCGAGCGTTGGGGCGTAACACTGACCCGTGCGGATATTGACAGGATAGTCTCTCTTATACAGAAGGGGCCACAGAAAGAGGGAGGCGCGGAGCTTCTGGTGAAGCAGAGTTGCAGCAGATCGCTGTTCAATATTCCTTGGAAGGATGCGAACGGGGAGGGGATACTACTTCCGATTGTTTATCATAGCCGCATAAAAATGCTCTGTACCGTGCTACCTCGTAACTGGAGGGAGAGTTACGATGATTTCGTCCTTGATAGGGACGGGAATTCATGGCTCCATGGGGAGAGAAGTGATTTGTCGGACGACAATTTAAGTGATGGGGCGGATGACCCTGCGGAGGACGACAATGCAATATAACGGGGGAAAGGGTTCTTGCGCGAAAGAGCTGGCAACCATAATACGAAGCAGGGGCGGGGCAACTCAATCCTACTGGGAACCGTTCTGTGGTGCTTGCAACATAATTGCGGAGCTTACGGAAATCGACTTCAGGATAGCCTCTGACTTGGATCGTTCCATAATCTCACTTCTTGAAGCCGTTCAGATGGGGTGGGAGCCTCCGCTTTCCGTGTCGGAAGAAGAGTACAAAAGAGTACGGAACGAAGTCGATGAGTCCGAACCCCTGCACGCTTTCTGCAAGTACGGTTGTTCCTTCGGAGGAAAGCCGTGGGGAGGCTACGCCAGAAGCGGAGACCGTAACTATGCGATGAATGCCCGTAACTCCCTCTTGAAACAAGCAAGTAAATTACGGGCGGTTCAATTCATTTCCGGGGCCTACGATGAGTTAAAGGTAGGCGCGGGAGGTAAATTCGATACTTCCGCTTTCTGGGATTGGGTGCGGTACAGGAGCAAGGAATCCGTGGTGTTTGTTTCCGAGCTGTCTGCTCCGGAGGATTTCGAGGAGATATGGAGCAAGAAGCTGAACGACGGGCTCGGGGCGAGGAAGATCACGGAGAAGTTGTTTGTGTGGAAGGGGTTACGCGGATGAGCAGAAGCAAGAAACGAAGAATGCGCTTTTGGATTATTACTTTTCAAGAAGATAGTACGCACTGGTTCTGCTATGTTCGTATTGTAGGGGACGCATCAGATGCGGTCAATCATCTTAAAAAGAGTGACAAGTTAAGCGGAAGGCATCTTTTTGTGAGTTATGTAAAAGAACTCACCCACAGGGAATACAACAACCTGAAGGATAACAACTGAGGAGACGAAAATGATAAAGTATAACTGTGCTGAGGACATAGTAATAAAAGCCAAGGATTCGAGGTTGACTGTTCTTTCGATAGTTAGGGAGAAAGGTAAGTACCCAATGGTTGTGTGTATGTGCTCGTGCGGGAATGTGAAGACTTTACGACTAGAAGACGTTACCAGAGGAGGCACAAAATCCTGTGGGTGTCTTGCCAGTGAAATGGCCACGCAGAAAGGGATTGCCAGCACCAAGCACGGATATGCGCGACATTTTAAGCATAGAAATAGCACGTGGCGTGCTTGGGAGAGCATGAGGGGCAGGTGTAACAACAGTAAGGCCCAGTATTTCAAGCATTATGGTGGAAGAGGAATAAAAGTAAGTGAAGACTGGGATACTTTTGAGAGCTTCCTTAGAGACATGGGGGAACGACCGCCAAACAAGTCTCTTGACCGGATTGACGTTAATGGAAACTATGAAAAATCTAATTGCAGGTGGGCGGACGCAAAAACACAGGCCAGAAACAGACGCAACACTCAAATGGTTACTTTTAACGGAATGTCGATATCTGTTGCAGAATTGGCAGAAAAAGCAAATATTCCGTACGGCACTATGAAGAGTCGTATTTGTACACGTGGTTGGACTGTGGAGGAAGCAGTAAGACTTCAAGGACGCTATAAGACCTTTATGTTTAACGGAGAGGAACTGACCATATCGGAGATAGCCAGAAAGACTGGAGTTTCTCGCCCCCTTATTTACGAGCGTGTTGTTCGTCTAGGCTGGAGTGTAGAGGATGCTGTGACAAGGAAGAAAGCTTGCTCTCCTCTTATGAAAGGAGAATACTGATGCCTCCTCTTGTCCAACGCCTAATGGGCCCGCCCGGAACAGGGAAAACAAATGAAATACTCAAGAAAATAGAAGCCTTACTTGAGGAGGGAGTCCCAAAAGCTAAAATCGCCCTTGTTACTTTTACTGTCGCCGGGGCCGAGGAAGGCATTGTTCGGGCGCAGAAGAAATTTGGGGGGGAGTTAACTGACTACCCCTATTTTAAAACGCTCCATGCGCTTAGCTTTCACGAGCTGAAACTCAATCGCTCCAATGTAATGGATAAGCAGAAATATCGACTTTTCGCCAAGTGCCCTCAGCTTAACAAGAAGTTCCTTGGTTTCACAACGGAGGACCGTATATCCGGTGATGACCGCCTACTTTTTTTCGACCAGCTCTATAGAAACAACAAGAAGGCGGCGCTTGATTTTCAGTGGTCAGAGAAACTCCCTCCTGCGGAACTTCACGAAGTCAGGAAAATCTACGAGGCTTTTAAGCGGCATATTCACGCCTATGACTTCACCGACATGCTCGAACAATTCGTAGCAAGAAACGAACCTGTTCCAGTTGATTACGCCTTCATCGATGAAGGGCAAGATCTAAGTTCGTTGCAGTGGGAGGTTGTTCGCGTAGCATTCTCTTCCGCCAAGATCCTGTGGGTTGCCGGGGACGACGACCAGTGCGTATACTCATGGAGCGGAGCCGATATCCACAAATTCCTGCACCTGAAGTCCGATCTTCCTCCGATCTACCTCAAACATTCTCATAGACTCCCCGAGTCCGTCCTGCAAGTAGCCCGTAGTGTGACAGATCAAATATCCGACCGCATAGACAAACCCTACGAAGGCACCGGGAAGGAGGGCTCCGTTGCTTTCGTGAACGATGTGGAAGACGTGGTATTCGACCCAACCAAGACCTACTACTTCCTCGCACGGAACAACGCCTTCCTCTCTGCTGCGGAGGCATATCTAAGGAAAAGGGGAATTATTTTCGAGGACCGAAACAAGGCATCGGTCTCTATTTCTGACTTCCGACTTATACGCCAGTGGGAGCAATTACGCTCAGCGAGGGGCGAACTCCCCTCATGGATGTCCCCCATGGGCCAGAATCTCATTGAAGGCGCGGAAATCAAGCAACCGTGGTACGAAGCCTTCGCATGGGAGGAAGACGACATCATTTACTACAAGGACCTGATTGACAAGGAAACAAACAATGGAATTGTCGCATGGGATGCCCTCGAAGCACGGATACGAGAACCACCGAAGGTCCGGCTGAGTTCAATTCACAGGGTCAAGGGAGGGGAGGCCGATGTTGTCGTCCTGTTCCTTGCCATGTCCCGAAAGACGTGGAGCACGTATCGGAAGAATCCTGACAGTGAGTTGCGTGTTCTGTACGTCGGAGTCACGAGGGCAAAGGAAAGCTTGATCATGGTCCACAGCAAGACGAAATATGAGTACTCTCTTCTGAAGGACGGGATCGGGAGGGATGGGAGGAAGAGGTCGCCTTTTGATGTTCCGGAGAAAGCGAAGCCTCCACGCAAGAAGAAGGTAGACGCTAGGCCGGGGGCGCGAGAAATGATCTGGAATAGTGAGAACAACGAAGCCGCACAAGCAATGATTCTGGGGAGCAGTGGAAGCAGGCTACCTAAAAAGGAGAGCAAATAACATGGGAAAGAACTACTCCGGAAACACCGGAAGGGTGAACGGAACCCGGAAAGATAGCGACGCCTACCCTACGCCCTACAGCCTCACTAGGCTCCTGCTTCAGAAGGAAAGTTTCTTTTCCCCCATCTACGAGCCCGCGTGCGGGGACGACAAAGCAATCGTGAAGGTGCTGGAGGAGAATGGGTACAACACAGAATTCTCGGATTTATTGTACGGGGATGACTTTCTTCAGGCAAGCGACAGAAACCCCGTGGCCTCCCTCGTGACAAATCCGCCGTACAGTCTCGCTTTTGAGTTCATCCAAAAGGCCAAACAAATTGCCAAACGCCAGATAGCCATGCTTCTTCCCCTCTCGTACCTGCACGGACAGCAGAGGTATGAACAAATATGGCAGGATACAGTGTTTCCCTTAGCAAGGATTTGGGTGTTCACGAGATATCCGATGCTCGGAGATCCGCTTCGGGAAGACGGGAAAGTGCGAACGGGGATGCAAGTATATGCGTGGATGATTTGGGAGAAGGGGCATGTCGGACCAGCTACTATCGGGTGGCTGGACTTGCAGCCGTATATTCTGGGGAAGAAGGATTCAAAGGAAGGCACAAAATGAAGTTACCCTTCTTTCGTCTTGTGTACCAACACGAGGAAACAGGAAGATTCTGTTTCAAATACATCTACCTTGGTGATTCCTTTCCGATTCTTGCTCGTTACTCCCTTATCGCTGTGGACCAGCAGCTACAAGGAGCCACGGACGAGATGGGAGATCCTCTGTTCGAGAACGACATTCTGCTTGTTCCGTGGGGTCTCACAGGGGATTACACAGCGAATGAGCACTATGACACGGTGGTTCCCTTATTGAAAGACCTATACCCGGGGAATGTCGGAGTCTCCGGAGGCGACGGCCTCCAGTTCAAAGACTGCCTGAAGATAGGCAACGAATATGAGGACCGGCACAGGCTGGACTATGAAGAGGCGCTGGAGAAGCTGAGTAAGGAGAAGAAGTGAAAGGACGCAAGACCCCCTACATGTCGAAAGGCATCAAGAAGATAAAATGCTTTCGTTGCGGAAAACCCTCGTCCGAGCAGTGGCAGATATGCTCGGACGACAACATCTACAGGGGCATTTGTACGGAGTGCGATGTTGCGCTGAATGAGGTGGTTCTTAAATTCATGGGGTTTGAGGACTGGAAGGAAAAGATGGATAAGTATAGGGAGAGGATGGGAATATGACGAAAGAAGAGTTTGAACAGAATATCCATGAGATACAGGACTTCAACGCCGAGCTGGACTTGCTGAATGAGCACCTTGGGGCTGTATGTCCTGGGGGAATATGCTCCTTCGGGGGAAAGTTCATGGATGACTACATCAGGTTGCTGTCGGAACATATTGGCGATGAGGACGGGTGGGTTGCGTATTATGTCTGGGATTGCGAGTTCGGGAAGAAGCCTTTATCCGCAGGCTATGATGGAGAGCTGCACAAGATAGATAGTGTCGAGAGGCTGTGGGATTTGATTCAAGAGTCGAAAAGAAGAGAATAATGTAGTCCAATCACTTGACACTAATGTAGCGCTGTGTTAGTATAAGCAAGGAGAAGAAATGATTGATTTAATTCGGGATTCCCGCATAGACCTTCAACTGACCCAAAAAGAAGTGGCGAGACGGGCGGGAATAAGTAGGGTGTACTTTTGTGAGATCGAGCATGGTAGACAAGCTCCTTTGGAAGGAGCGATAGACGCTATCGCCGATGTGCTGGGAATCGACCGGGAGGAGTTGGCCTGCGCGATGTTTAAGAGATATCGTGAGTTGCATGAGAGGAAACGTTCTGAGGAGGAATAGGATGGCTGTGATCAAGATATCTGGATACGACGTACTCGTGGACGAAGAAGATATGAGTAGAATTCTTGAGGAGGGGCCTTGGTATATACACTCGTTCCGAGATGTTGCCAACAAAAATAGAGCTGTACGTTTTTCAAACATAAATAAAGAATTTTTACATCGCTTTATAATAAAAGATAAAATGCAAGGAAGGTCTTTAGTAAAGAATGTCAGTGGAGATGGCCTCGATTGTAGAAAGACTAACTTAAAGGTAGCTAAAGTTAACGCTTTTCACGTGGAGGCTTCTTTAGAAACAGACCCGAAAAATACTAGTAGGTTACGAATAGGTCCCGACTCTGTTCTGTTAGATTCAGAGGATCTTGAAAGAGTTATGCAAGCTGGTCCTTGGTTTCTTTTGTCAGAGAAACGCTTATTGGAAGGTAATCTACATTACTACTATAGATTTTCAACTGTAAATGGACACAGGCACCATGAAAGGTTACATAGATTTATCATAGGAGCAAGGAAAGGAGAGACCGTTGATCACATAGCTGTTGGTAGTACAAAAGACGTAAGAAAAACAAATTTGAGAATAGCTTCAATCAGAGAAAATACATACAACAGAAAAATGCAAATAAATAATAAAAGTGGGTATAAAGGCGTAAATTGGGACAAAAGCCATAAGAAATGGATGACGCAAATTTCAGTAAATGGGAAAAGTAAGGAAATCACGCGCTTCAAGGAAAAGAGTGAAGCAATTGCTTTCAGAGCACACTTGGAAGACAAATATGCTCACGGTATGCTAATGGGAGAAACCGGGCGTGAATAAAGTAAACTTCAACACAATAGGTATTATAGGAGTCGATTTAGAAACCTTCGATCCCAACCTTAAAGAACTTGGCCCCGGCGTCTTCCGAAAAGACGCCTATGTTCTCGGTGTCTCCTTTGCAACTGACAATGGCTACAACGAATATCTGAACGTAGGGCACAAGGATGTAACAGAAAAAGAAAAAAGGGAGAATTGGCTTTTCATAAAGAAAATGCTTTCCCTTCCTTGCGCCAAGGTGTTTTGCAGATATTCTTATGATACTGATTTCCTTATCAATCTACATGGAATGGAGATTGCGGGAGATTGGCACGATATTTCCCACGCGGAAAGTTTGCTTGACGAATACAGGGATTCATATTCCTTGGATTCCATAGCTGAGTCTTATCTTGGTAAACACAAAGAAAAGGGTGAGATAGAGGCGTTCTGCGAGCAACACAACCTGAAAGGTGATGCACGGAAACATTTGTATTTGATGCCACACGCCTTGGTTGAGAAATATGCCAAAGCTGATACTTCCTTGCTTCTTCCAATCCTGTCTGCTCAACTTATGAAGCTGGAAGAAGAGTCTTTGACTGAGTTGTATAATATGGAACGGTTTATTTTTCCGCTTGCTCTCGAAGCACACAGAAACGGTATGAGGGTAGATGAGACAAAACGGAAATTGATAACCGATGAACACAGAAGAGATTTGGACAAGAGAAGAGCCAAATGGAATTCCAAATATCCAGGGGTAAACGTAAACAGCAGCCCACAATTAGCCAGAGTTTTTGATGCAGAGGGAATACCGTTCGATGTGAACAACTCTGGAAAGAAACTGTTGCTTGAAAAATTGGATATCGTAGTAGAGCAGAAAAGGCTTCCTATGGTCAATGCGGAGGATCTCTTTCTCAAACTTGGGTATTCTGAAAAAGAGAAACGTGCGTTCAAGTTAGAAAACCCTTCAATAACTTCTCTTGTTCTGGAGACTGTTGCGGAAGAATTCCCTTTGGCAGAGGAAGTGGAAACACTCAAGCGTTTGGACAAATTGATAAATACTTTCTTGGATGGATATCTTGTCAAGTATCGGGTAGGAGAGCATATCCACCCTTTGTATCATCTTTATACTTCTGATGAAGGGGGATGTATTACGGGACGCATGTCTTCATCTGCACCCAATAGCCAGAATTTTCCTGCAAAGAAAGGTTCTTTTAACCCAAGAGCCAGAGATACAATAATTCCGGAGGACAATTGTTTCTTGGGCAAAATAGATTACTCTGGGCAGGAACTTCGTATCCTCAGTCATTTTGCTCGGGGGCAGGGAGCTGATTTGCTTCGAAGAGCGTATAATGAAAACCCTGACTTGGACTTTCATCAGATGACTGCTGATATGTCAGGTCTTGACCGAAAGATATCAAAGAGACTTGTTTTTTCCATAAGCTATGGACAAGGAATAAACTCAGCAGCCAAAAAGTTCTTTTGGACGAAAGAGAAAGCAAAAGAAATTTACACACAGTTCAACGCTATGACTCCTTGGTTGTTGAGAACAAGGAGTGATGTGGGAGACGTAGCAGCCAAACGGGGTTATGTCAGATCCGCAATGAACAGGAGATGTCGATATAATGAGGAAATGAGGAGAACTGATAAAAGGTATTTGATGATGAACAAGTTGATTCAGAGTACCGGAGCTACCATGCTGAAAAAGGCCATTTTTGATTCCATGAAAGCAGGTCTCTACGAATCACTTATAATACATGGGTTCGTCCACGACGAACAATTCTTCTCTGTTCCGAAAACAAAAGAAGGAGTAGAAGCGTTCAAGGAAATGAAGCATATTATGGAGCAGGCTATTCCACTATCCGTCCCTGTTGTTGCGGAAAGTTCCCATGGTATTTCATGGGGGGAAACTGAGTTGACTGATTTTGGCAAACTTGCAAAACAATATGGAGGCGAGTAATATGTCCCTAAAAACCTTACTGGAAGATCAAATCGCATGGTCCATGAAAACGTTCGGCCCGGCTTACCGCACGGAGGGCATCCTCCGCCATATAGAGAAAGAACTGCAAGAGATACGCGAGAACCCGGATGATTTGTCTGAGTATATCGACGTGATCATTCTCGCTCTTGACGCATATTGGCGAAGGGGTGGGATGCCCGATGAGCTGGAGGATGCGATAGCAAAGAAGCAGGAGATCAACAGAGGCCAGACCTATCGCGTGACGGCGGAGGATGAACCGAGCGAGCACGTGAGGGAGGAACCTGAGCACTCTTGTGATACGTGCATAAACAGAGAGGTTAACCCCGAGGCTTGTTTTCCTTGCCAGAACGGGGAAGACCAATGGAGCCTGACTTAAATGCCCGAAAATGTATTTGAAAGTTCAGAGCACGCAAAAATGGTGGCCGTGATTTGGAGAGCTAGAAGATTTCCTCTTGGTGTAGAGTCTTGGTACAAAAGTCCTGTTATGGTTGCTTTTGACTTAGCCGGTATACAAAGACCTTTCTTTTACGAAGAATACAAAGTACAAGGAAGAACGAAAGTGTGTAGAAAGACTATAGACGCCTGTGGATACGACTCTGGATATTCTCGTTTCTGTAGGTATCTAACAAAAGAAGAGTTGGAACTATTGGAGGAGGCATGAATGAGCTTTCACTTTTTACCGGAGCGGGGGGAGGATTGCTTGGTAGCAGACTCCTTGGCTGGAACACCGTACTCGCCGTTGAGATTGAAAAATATCCGCGAGAAGTGTTGCTTCAACGACAACGAGAAGGTCAGCTCAACAGATTCCCGATCTGGGACGATATTAAAACATTCCGCGCGGAAGAGTGGGCAGGAAAAATCGATGTTGTCTCCGGAGGTTTTCCTTGCCAAGCGTTCAGTAAAGCCACACGTGGAAATTCAACTGCAAGTAATCTATGGCCAGAAATGCTCAGAGTCGTCGTTGAGTGCAGGCCACGATTCGTCTTTGCTGAAAACGTCGCAAAAGAAGCTATTGAGCAAGCTGGCCTCGACTTGTGGCAACAAGGTTATGATTTCGTCTACGCAAAAATATCTGCGGCTGACTTGGGTGCAGACCATCATAGGAGTAGATGGTGGCTTCTTGCATACTCCAACCTGCACAGCAAACTTTGCTTGCAAGAGTATGCAGAAGCATCAGTGTTGCCGAAATTTCGTAGCGGTGTTTGGGAGACCGAGCCCGAAGAATTTCGAGTACCTGATGGGGTGGCCTGTAGGATGGACAGACTTAAAGCCGTTGGGAATGGACAAATTCCGGCAATGGTTGTCAAAGCATGGGAAGTTCTGACCACTGCTATAGTAAAGGAGACCTGAATGCCCAAGCCCGAAAACACCTTCCGCGCCTCCTGCAACAAGAAATACCGGGAATTAGGTGCCAAGGTCCAGTCAATCGAATCCGCTGCGGTCGGCTTGGGAATCCCCGACTCCTACCTTGCACACAGCTACACTACTCCCGGCCAAGACCCCGGCCTCCCCCTCCTCGCATGGATCGAGTACAAGGTAGACCCCAAAGCGGAATGGCCCTGCGACCGCAAGATCACGTTCAGGCCGGGGCAGCACGCATGGCTGAAGGACAATTGGGAAAAAGGAGGGCCTTCGTTTGTTTGCGTCAAATATGCAAATGGCGTACTCTTGACGCATATCGAGGATGTTGACGTAAATACGAAGAGGCCGGGGAAGGGCTCTGGACTCTTTATGAAGAGGTTCGACGCTGGTCTTGCGTTGACGTGGATGCATACGTTTGTTAAAGGAGTTTAGGATGTTGATCGCAAAATGGTCGGCTGGTGGGGACAGGGAATTGCGGGTAAAAAGGATAGGGGAGGTCAATACATTCTATGTTGCGTCTTTCCGGCAGAGGGTAGATTACGCATAT
>Ga0209319_1002674_pt1 | contig 10643 bp, 14 predicted proteins | sample RifGroE2_FD_184000 | JGI IMG/M metagenome (GOLD analysis project Ga0209319, IMG submission 184000) | Groundwater microbial communities from Rifle, Colorado - Groundwater E2 (SPAdes) (version 2) | ecosystem: Environmental > Aquatic > Deep subsurface > Groundwater | place: Rifle, Colorado, United...
TATAAAAGAGTCGATTTGTTATACCTAAAATAAATACACACTATTATGCAAGCTGTGGCATTGCTTCACTTTCCATTTTTATGACTCCATATGCATTAATAGCATTCTTTAAAAATCCGCCTTTATAATTACCCTGTGATTTTTCTATACCACTATACCAGTAAAATTTCTTTTGAGACTTTGAATACTTGCATTTTAATTCACTGTATAAAATGTCATCCTTAATAGAAAATGTTCCTGATCCTGATATCCATAACCATGATCCAATTATTTCAATTGTTATACGTGGATATCGCAGTAATTTGTTGAGTATATCCCTAAAAGCATCCATTGTATGTACATTTTCTTTGTATTGGTTTTTCTCTTGTTCTGTTTTCGGTGTAGCGTTTTTAAGGATAGTTTTTAGGTAATCGTATTCATTATTAATTTGTTGCATGATTTGGAGGTTACCACCTGTTATATCTGGATGGTGTTTCTTACTTAAAGTAAAGTAAAGTTTTTTCAATTCTTGAAGATTTGTTGCTGATTTTAGATATACTATTTTACATGCTTTACTCATTAATAATCATTCCTTTTTATTTTATATTTATTTACATATAGTATGTAAATATCTCAGTATATAAGTATTGATACAACAATTATATACTGAATAAAGACATAATATTGTTATACTGCTATTGATTCCTTACTAAAAAATGTATTGTTAATCATGTTTATAAACTCTCTGTTATACTCCAATAATGCAGTAACATTGTAAATTTTTGTTATTATGTCTAACTTGTTATATTCGTTAATTTTTTCATTGTTGATTTCAATACTAAAATCATAGTAATTATCATTTGTTATATCTGATATAAGTTTAATTGTTATCGGTTTATATGCCATATCGGTATATTTTTTGTCTTGTACATAATTTTGTATAAAATCAAAAACTAATAAAGATAATTTTTCATTTATGATTTTATCAATTTTCTTGTCAAGCTTTTTAATACTGGTATTGTCATCTCTCATATTGTCACGCATATGGTATTTTATTTTACTGATATTGATATGATTTGTCATTATATAACCTCCATTAATTTTATTTTTGTTCTATTGTACATGTAAAGCCGATATTCCTATAAGATTCTAATAAACTAAATAATTGATTCATATTAGCTATTAAAATTTTAGCTTTATAGTTTTCCTTTTCAATATTTAGATACATCGTTTCACCCTCTTTATTTTATATTTATTTACTATATTCTAGTAAATAAGTCATAGCATAAACCCTGTTATGGCTTATGCTATCAATAAATACTAGATTATTCGCTCATTAATTGTATTGCATATTCTTTAAGCAATACAATTGTAAATGGCTTATCCGTATATTGTCGGATATAAGAGGATAAAGAGCTTATACTGCTACTGTGATAATTTTTCCATGTATTGCAATCTAAAAAGCAATCTGTCCATATTTCGCCGGATAATACATCTATCATAATTTTTGCGCTCCGTCTCCAGTCGTAGGATTTCCAGTCTTTGTAATCTCCTATAGCCTTTTTGATTCCTGTAATTTTTAATGTTTTAGTCATTTTTATACACCTCATTAATTATATTTGCTTACTATCCAGTAAGTATTAAAGTATGCAAGCCTGTTATAGTTTGCATACTCTCAAAAAACTGGATAAAAATGTTATTTCATTTGAATTTATATGTTGACATTCTTTTTAATATTTCTTTTTCCGATGCTTTAATTTTTTGACTGTAATTATTTGCTAATACATTTTCTAAAAATTCTAATAATTGCTCATTGGTAAAATTTGAAAATTCATATTTCATTTTTATTACCTCCTATGAAATCAGTTATTCATATGCCATTACAGATTATTTGTATTAAAACCATATTCGTCAACGGCTTCAAAATCATTCCAAAAGTAATATTTGCAATTATCATATTCAATGTAAAAAACGTCCATTTCTTCGTCATATTCCTTTATTGCTTCATAGTCCATCTCGCAAATGTGTATATGTTTTGTTATTACCGCGTTACCTTCTTTTACTTTCGTATAAAGGGTATTAATAAATTGTTCATCGGTCATTTCATTGCAAAAGCTACATTTGATTAATTTTGACATTGTATTCACTCTCCTTATTTTTATTTATTTGTTATGGCTTTTAACATGGTTATAAATTCGGCTTTTCATTATCCTCTGTTTGGGTTATGTTGTCCATTGCCTGTTATTACTGCTTTTACTAATCCGTTAAAATCATCAATGTTAACGTATGATAAATCATGTGTTCCAACATATCTAATATAATCATTGTAAGTATAGCATAATCCTCTTAATTCATTTGATTCAATAACATTCATTTGTGTTGCATTTTCAAGTGGTATATTCCATTGTTTCATTTCTTTTACTGTTGCTCCATCACAACTGTTATTACATTTCATTGTTTTTAACAAATATCTTAATAATTCAGCATATTTACATGTTGCATTTTTTACTCTTTTTTCTGTCACTGTTGTTATTATTTTCATTCTCATTCCCTCCATTTGAAATATGTATTTCAACTACTGATTTGATTCAATTTCAATACATGCCACAAAGAATCTATTACTGTCTATTGATACGTGATATTTTTTACATAGTCTTATTATGCTGTTTTGTCCTTCTGTACCTGCTTCATTTTCTGTTATACATTTTTTAGTTTTTAATTCTCTTTCTAACAATCTGTCAATTATAATTGCTCTAAACATAGTTAATACCTCCATAAATAATATTAAAGGATATATCTATTATATAATATATATCCTTTTTTCGATATCCTGTAGTTGTTATTCTGTTATTGTTATTTATTAATCATATTTCTTTCATGTAATGATTCTCTTAACTGTTTTAATTCTTCAAGTGACTCATTAAAATGTTTGTTTACTGCCACGCTTAACCATGCATCATTAATTTTTTTCTCACTCCATATTATACAAGAGGTTAAAATCTGCTCATATATACTACAAAATAATTGTCTATCATCGTTATATTTTCCATAAAAATAATTATATAAGTCTTCGTAATGTAAGGCTAATATTGCTATTTTATTATTTTTGTTTGTTTTATCATGTTTTACACTCCCATAAATTTTAAATTTACAGGATATCCAAAAAAGGTTATATATAAGTAGTTTAAATATTGCTATCATATTACTTTAGGCACATATGTCCATGTAATAACTTGTAAAGTGTTTTCCCACTTGCTAGCATTGCACTAGCTTTGTTGATATTCTATTATCAATAGATATGGTATTCAATATCGGCAATACCACCGGAATCTATAAGGCCGTTCAGGCCGTAGTCAACTATCAACTACAATATAATAATATAGTAAATCAATGCTATTGTGTACTCTCATTTAAGGCTGTTTAACGTAATTATATTTATATATCGTTAATTATCTCTCATTTGCTCTATTAGTCTTACCATATCTAATTATTTTTATACATTGTTAGTAATAGTCAAAGCATGGATATATAAGGGTTATAAGGTTATTTAGTGGGTATTATCGATATTGTGTTTTTACCTTATATAAAGAGATTTTTTATTATCGGCTTTATATGTCTGATAATAGGATCATTGTATCATTGTATAGTAAGGTAATATGTTTAATGAAATATCGTATATTGTGGTATGTATAGTATGTATACCTTGCAGAGTGCTAATTCATGGGATTCTGTCAAATGAGACAGTAATTGAGAGTGGGTAATATAATTCTACATTGAGATATAATGCAAGCTTAAAAGGGTATTTTTGACTCTCACAGATATATAGTTATTTATATAATGTTAGTATTATGGTAGTATATCGTAATTGTTGGATATAGTTAGTTATATTTATACATTTGTATGTATATTTAAAGATTGTATTGATACGAGTACAATTGTAAAGGTTAGTTATTTGGTAGGATATATAGTATATTGATTTAGTATACTTTAATTGTGTTTATATATTAGTAATTTAGTATGTATTGTATACCCTATGTAGATATATTATGTTTATATACCCGTATATGGTATTAATATTTGTATGATGTAGTATTTATGTGTATTGTGGGATTATTTTTATATATACCCTATACCCGTATATTATTTATATTGTGATATATTTGTATGTGTTTATATTAGTGCATTGTGAGGTTTATTATTTTGTATACCCTACTATGGTATATAGTGTATTGATTGTAATTAAAGTGTGTCGATACGGTTTATAAAGTGTATCTATTGTATACCCCTATAGGGTATAATACTTCAATGACAATTCGCCTGTTATAATATCCGATTTTTTGGGACTATCTCATATTATAGGATACGAACATTCAAGCCAATATATTAATAATTGTTCGTGTTTCTCTGATACTTCTTTATTGCTCCGATATCCGATAGTCTTATAATAATCTTATTTCCTTCAAATCCACTATTCAAGCACATTATAGACTATTCATACATGTAAATAATACTATTATTATCTCCAATATATAAGTAATTATTAGATATACCATCAAATAATATATACCATTATTTAATACTTTTATTATAGACTTCAAAGCTAGTCATATCAATGATTTGCAGGTATTTATATTAATATTCAGTAAAAGAGTGGGCGGTAGTTTACAAAGAACAAACGTTCTTTTTTAGGGCAGGACTACATAGCACTTCTACATCGTTAGGCAGGTTAAAAATAGCTTTCGAGTGCATTTTCCGAACATTATAACATTTCGACATTCTATCGATTAGATACTTAAATATCAACATTTGTCTATAGGGGTATGTTTAACAATACAATATTTCATTTATAAATAATCATAATAAAATAACCCTTAAAGCGTTTATTCTCTAAGGGTTAATAGGTAATTAATATTATATATTAGCGATTAACAAATTTGTTTTATCTTATTATAGAATCCATCACACTCATTTTTAATATCTTCAGGATATAAAAATATTTTAATAGCATACTGCAAATCCTTATATTTACTTAGTTTAACCTTTGTTTTATCTACATAATCAGAAATTCTTTTATTGTATATTCTTTGATCTAATGCGATACCAAAATATTCAATGATATAAATATTATTATCTGTAAAAATAAACCAATCTGGATTTATACCCATAATAGTAATTTTATTTTCACTTTGTCTATTATTATATAATACATTTGAAAATTTTTGTTTTAACATATCGTGAATCATTTTTTCTTCCATAGAATCAAATTGATTTCGAATAATTCCAACAGCAAAATCTTCTTCAATAAATTTATCTGGATAAAGTCTATTAATCCAATCAAACAAACAATTATCAAATTTCTTATTATATAATATACCATATAAAGTTCTACACTTTATCTGTAAATTATTTTTTGTCACATACAGAGGTATCTTTTCTATTGGTATTTTTAAATCTTGTTCTATAAAATATTTCATAGCTCTATCTGTATTATCTCTATTATTCCAATAATTTTGACCTCTGACACTTTTAAATCTATATGCAGCATATTGATTATTAAAATATTTCATAACAAATCCTAATTTATCTTTTTCTATTTTTTCAATATACCATAATACTTTTGTTTGTTTAAATAAATCATTATAATTAAAATTATAAACATCATCAAATATTATATTGTTATTTAAACAATACATATCAATTAATTCTTTTGTATCTTCAAAAGTCATTTTACTAATAACTTTTTTTACTACATGACTTGAAATTTTAGTAGTATCATTACTTATCTTAGATTCCAATAGTTTTTCCTTTTTAATTTTAGAAAATATAGTTTTATCTAGAGCTTTTAAGCTAATATATTCTAAAGGAATTTTTGATATTTCACTAATAAATTTTAAATTAAAATCATCAATATTATCTAAAATATTTTGTTTATAATATTTGTAAATTATATTTGTAGTATATAAGCTATTTCTTAATATTGATGGATATCTTTTAAGTTTTTCATTATAATATAACCAATAAATTTCATATACATCTATATTATTATTTTTATATAAATTATATAATAATTCTCCACCATTTTGATAAACTTTATTTAAATTTTTATCATAATGTGAAATTACAGCAGAAGGATAACATATATTACAAATAGTTTTTAAATCTGCTTTATTTTTAAGGTTACTCTCCTTACCAAAAAAACATTTATGATAAGGATAATAGTTTCCACACTTACTACATCTTTGCCATTGTATATCAGGTAATTTTTCTAATATAGATTCAATACATTCTGCATCCCAAAAATCATATTCTCTCCATTTAGATTCAGGATAACTATCTAAAAATTTTTCTTCTGTATCAATTTCAATATTCAATCCAATATATTTACAAACAGTATTCATAACCTTCTTTTGCTCAACAGATAAACCACCTATTCTACTCTTACTTAAAATTTCTTTCAATCCTATTTCGCTAACGCAATATGTAGATTGTATTCCTCCAGTACCTTCTCCAAAATCAACATTAAATTGTTTTATGTATTGACCATATCCATTTTTTATTAACTGATTACCTGTTAAATTTTTTAACAAAACTTTATCTCCTATATATCTAATTGGATAATACTTCTCACCTCCTTCATCTATAATAATGGGAACATCAATTTTACTAATTTTAATCTTTTCTTGCTCCATCAATAACTCCTTTCTTTTATACATTGTTAGTTAATAAAAATAAGCATACTTTGCCCATCTAATTTAATTATACTACCAATATTATCATATGTCAACAATTATTTTATATATTGTTATTTATATTTTTACATAGGGGCTATACTTTACATCTTCCTTCCCTCACCATATACACTACCTTCCTACACTTCAATAATACCAGTCTTTCCAACGACACTATATTCATAAAAATCCAACTAAATACAATCAATTCCACGAACAACTAAACTAAAATAATATTTATATCTATACAAATCCATCTCAATCCCACTAATATCAACCTCTATACACAAATATTCATCCACATAATCCATCTCAATTCCAGATCACCGATAAACAATTTCAACAAATAAAATAAATCAACTATTAAATTTCTCACACAAATATATAAAAATATAAACTTGCTAATGAAAATTAATATCATATCTAAAGATTTAGTTATAAATAATATATAGAATTGGTAACCAATAAATATAAAATCAAAATCAAAACATTTTGTGCTATATTTTCGCTTACGCTCAAATCTATCACTTATATAATTATTCTATTTGAAAATATAAAAATCTGTAACACAAATGTAACATTATAACTATTGCATTATTTTAACTAACGATGTATAATAAAATTATTAGGAGGAATATGTACATATGGATAGTAGTTAAATAGACTGATAACTTATAAAGATTTATACTAAATACATATAATATTGTTTACATTGTTTGTTATTAGAATTAAGTCTTGTAACCCTATTAAAATCAATCTTTATTTAAGAAAAAATTACTTTTGTAAAATTTTCCATTAGTATTTTATGTCTTAAACACGCATAACTTCGTTATAAAAAATTACTTTTGAGGTAATAAAATTTGAAAGGATTATTAGAATGTGTAAAATATACGTAATAGATGCTATTATGGGAGCAGGTAAAACGTCTGGAGCTATAACTAAAATGAAAGAAGATATATCGAGTAAATATATATACGTTACTCCTTATATAAAAGAAGCAAATAGAATAGTAGAATCATGTAGTGATAGACAATTTATAGCACCAGAACATAAAGGAAAAGGAAAGTTAGAAAATCTTCATTATTTAATTGGTAAAGGTTATAATATAGCAAGCACTCATGCTTTGTTCAAAACTTATAATGATTATACTAAAGAGCTGATTAGTAACAATAATTATAAATTGATTTTAGATGAAGTGTTTGATGTATTAGAAACAATACCACTACACAAAGATGATATTAAACTTATGCTTACAACTGGTCTTGCTCATACAAATGAAGATAATTATGTAATATGGGATGATGGTACATATGAAGGTACAAAATTTGATGAAATAAAAAGCATGGCGTTATCACATAATTTAATGTTGATTGATAATACTCTTATGCTTTGGAATTTTCCTGTTGATATTTTTACTTCTTTTACAGAAGTATATATTTTAACTTATATGTTTGATGCTCAGATACAAAAATATTATTATGATATAAACAATATTAATTTTAAATATCTTGGGATAGAAAAAAATAACAATACATATAAGTTTTCTGAAAAAAATATGATGCCTGAATATGTTAAGAATTTAAAAAATATGATTCATTTAATTGAAGATGATAAATTAAATTTGATTGGTGAAACTAGAACAGCTTTATCTTCATCTTGGTTTGACAGAGAAATACATAAAAGAAATAAACCATTAATCAAAGCATTAAAAGGAAATCTCATAAATCTTTTTAACAATAGATTTAAATCTTCATCGGATGATAATATGTGGACAGTATATAAGGCTGCTAAACCTGCTCTATCTGGTAAAGGGTATACAAAAGGATTTGTTTCTGTAAATGCTAGAGCTACTAATGAATTTAGAGAAAAAAAGAATCTAGCTTATTGTGCAAATATATTTTTTAATCCTTACTTAAAGAATTTTTTCATTGGTAAAGGAGTAAATGTACTTGAAGAAACTTATGCCCTATCAGAGTTAGTTCAATGGATATGGAGATCAACCATAAGAGATGGAAATGAAATATGTTTGTATATTCCATCGTCAAGAATGAGAAATTTATTAATTGATTGGTTAGATAGTTTAAGTAAGTAATTATAAATATAAGGAGAATTTAATGGTAAAATTAGTATATGGTTTAAAAGATGGCAAATTGTTACATATAAATGAAGTTAAACAGGGATTAGAATGTGAATGTTTATGTCCAAATTGTAAAGCAAGACTTATTGCAAGAAAAGGTAAAATAAAAGAACATCATTTTGCTCATGAAACAAAAGAATGTGATATTACAATTGCACAAGAAACTGCATTACATTTTATGGCAAAAGAAATATTGTCAGAAAGTAAAACAATAAATCTTCCAAAAGTAGTTTTAAGAGATGAATTTGCATTCATGGATGAAATCGAATACTATAAATTAGGATTATGGAGATCATCAATAATTACAAAAAGTAATTTATATTTTACATATAATAAATATAGTAATAATATTAGAAAAATAACTTCTATAGAATTAGAAAAATATATGGAGAATATTAAACCTGATATCATAATGAATATTGAAAATAAACAATTACTTATTGAAATTGCTGTAACTCATTTTATTGATGATGTGAAGAAAGCTAAAATTTATGATAAGCATATTCCTACTCTGGAAATTGACTTATCTACATTTAAAGAAAAAATAAATGCTGTTGATAAAAATGAATTAAAGAAAATACTAATAAAAGAATCCAACTATAAGAATTGGATTTATTATGAGAATATTCAAAATGATTATGAAGAAGCTAAGAACAAGAATCTATTAATTATTGAAAAATTAAAAGAGATAAATCAATATTGGCTTAATAATTTTACTGATGATTATAGAAAATGTTATAATTCATGTTGCAGAAATGATACTAATGATTATATAGATGAATTTTGGAATAAACAATGGCTATCAAAAATTATGCCTATGCCTTGGTTTGCTAACTATCCTGTAAATGGAGATATACTTTATAAAGGGGATAGACGTAGATGGCAAAGTATAGTTATTAGTAAAATATATTATAGTAAACATGGAATGTCTGAGGAAGAAATAGTTAAATTCATTACTGAACAAGGTTTTCTTAAAGTTTATGATAATGATTATAATATGTCTTTTGAAGATAGACAAAAACATTTGTTAAAGAAAACTAATAGATATCAAGTAGTAAGAGATTATTATAAATTTCTAAAAGAACAGAATATCATTGATAAAAATGGCAAGTGGATTTATACAGAGAAGTATGCTATAAATCATCCTTCAAAAACTCAATAACCTCTCCTACTCCTATACCAAGATAAAGACATATTTTTTCCAATGCCTTAACCTCTATGTTTTTATCTTGGTTAATTTTTGTAACTACATTACTGCTTAAACCACATTCTTTAATTATATTGGTCAATTTTAATTTATGGTCTAAACAATAAATCTTCAATGGTCTATAACTTATCAAATATATTCACCTCTACTCTATTATATAATCTATGGAAAAATATTTCCACAAATATTAAATATTCTTTTAAAAACATATTGCATTGTTTAAAAGAATGTGCTATCATTATCACATACAAAGTAATACATTCCACACACAATTTACCAAAGCCAAATCACGCAAAAGAGAAATATCATACACTCTACACACAAAATCCTACTAAGGGGGTATATTTTACATGTTTATAGCTGTAGACCTTGGCACAACATACACTAAAATTCATACAGGTGATATTTTCCCATCTGGTATATCGGAAAATATTTGCCTATCTTCAAATGTACTAACTATAAACAATAAACAATATGCTATGGAGTTACAACACGCCAACGCTTTTGATATTAACATTAATAAAGGACTTAATAAAAATACTAGATTGAATTTCATCTATGCTTTAGGTAAATCAGCCAATGATGAAAATAC
>Ga0209319_1002682_pt1 | contig 10613 bp, 9 predicted proteins | sample RifGroE2_FD_184000 | JGI IMG/M metagenome (GOLD analysis project Ga0209319, IMG submission 184000) | Groundwater microbial communities from Rifle, Colorado - Groundwater E2 (SPAdes) (version 2) | ecosystem: Environmental > Aquatic > Deep subsurface > Groundwater | place: Rifle, Colorado, United...
ATTTATATGAATCATATACAGTTTGGTGTGGAGATAATGGTTTTATGAAAATGAACAATGTAAACTTTGGCAAAGAATTAAAGAGATTAAATTATAATAAGAAACAAAAGAAAATAAGTGGTAAGGTAGTATGGGTTTTTGAAAAATTAGATAAAAGGTAACAGGTTGTATGTTAGGTTGTATGTAAAATAGTTTCACATACAACCTCTAAAAATACTACTGTGATAGTAATTATATGGTATAAGTTGTAGGTTGTATATTAAATTTATTATAGTTAAAAAAATAAATAATATAAAAAGTTATAGAATAATATCTATAGTAAATTTTTAATTTCACATACAACCTATTACCTATTGATAAAAACCTTATGGTAAAGGGATTTTAAAGGTTGTATGTGGTTGTATGAGAAAAGTATACATACAACCTTTTCATTATAATTATAATACCATGAAGTAATTTTGTCGCGACAAAATTGCGAAATGTTCCGTAGGACTAATAGCAAATTAATTATCTTGTGACATGTCAAACGAGAGCAGGAGTCTTGTAAGGCTTTGTCGCCTTACGCTTTCATAATTTCTAGCTATCGCGTCGAAATTCTGGTTATATTCTTTTAATTAATTTTTTGTTTGTATGGGAATAAGTCCTTAGTCGATGAAGGACTATAAGTGAAATAAATATTAATGAGGTTTTATATTGTCAAAATCGAAAGATGAACTTTATATTATTGGTGTAGATTTTAAAAACAATAGAGATAAATACAAGAAAATACTTAATACTAAAAATCCTTCTTGGAATGATTTAAATGAGTCTCAAGGATTTCCATTTAAATCTGGTGAACATTATAGGCAGTTTATCAAGAAAAGACAGGATCGCGATGGGACATTAAAGAAGTTGGATATTATTAAAAGTATTGTTGCTGATAAAAATAATATTGTAAGAAATGAAAAAATAGAAACTGAATCTACTCCTAATTATAAAGAATCTGTAGAAATCAAGCAAGATAATTCTCAAGTTTCTGATAAAGTTATTCCATTATCTGATGAAGAATTAAAAGATGTAAATTTTATTCTTAAATCACATAATTATAATCCTGAAGCATGGAAGTTAATTTCTGCTAAACATAGTATTTGGAATATAAATACTAAAGTTGATGGGATAAAGAAATTATATTCATCGAAAATTAGCGTAAAACCTCGGACGGAAATATTACTTAATGAAGATAATATTACAAAAACACTAGAAAAACTTATTAATAATTACTCTATTCCTTCTCCAAAATACATTAAATTTAATCCTATTGCAAATGGAGATTTACTTATTCTTAACATAGCTGATCTCCACTATGGATTAAAAAGCTATTTAGAAACAAGTAATAATGAATATGATGATGTAATTGCAACTAATAGATTTTTCTATGTAATTAATGATGTAATAAGTAGAATTAAACATAAAGAAATAGATAAGATTATATTATTAAACTTAGGTGATATATGTAATTTTGATACTCCATATCAGACTACAAAAGGAACTCCACAAAATGATCACTCTGTATCATATTATCAAATGTTTACGAAAGTATCTGATTTATTGATAAAAGCTATTGATATGCTATCACAAATTGCTCCAGTAGAAGTGTGGAATTGCAATTCTAATCATGATAGATATACTACTTTTGGAATATTTCAAGTTTTAAATTCTTGGTATAGAAATAATGATAATGTGTGGATTGATGTAGGAACATTGGATAGGAAATATATTAAGTATGGGAGAGTGCTCATTGGGATAAGTCACGATATTAATGAGAAGTCAGCTTTTAAAACAATACATAATGAAGCAAAAGAATATATTAGTGATTGTGATTATTTGTATTGGTTTGTTGCTCATCAGCATAAATTGATGGTGGTTGACGATTATGGAGTTGAGATTAGGAGATTACCTACGATTTCAAGTAACAGTGAATGGAGTTACGGGCAAGCATATACTGGAACAGTTAAAAAGAGTCAGAGTTTTATTGTAAGTAAGGAATATGGAATAATTGACATCATGAATGCTGTTATTAAGGATTAAATATATAAACAACAAGAAAGATTTATGAGGATAATTTTATGGCATTAGACAAAATCAAATTCAAAGAGATTATCAATGAGACAACAAATGAAACTTCATATCAAATAAACAATAAATTCGTCACAAAAGAAATATACGATTCAATCGAGCAAGATGACTCACTATATATCATGCCACCACTCCCTAAAATGAATGGAAGTCCTGAAAATAGCAATTCTCCCAAACCTAGTAATGTCACTAATGTCACTAATATTAATAAATATAGTTCGAATGATTCTGAATATGAGTCTAATGAAGAATGCGATTGTCCTCAATGTCAAGAATTGTTAGATATAATTTATACTATTAGAGAAATGGATGATTATGAAGCAAAGGAGTTATTAACTAATTACATAGACGCGATAAAAACAAAAACTGGTTTAGAAACATCTACTGAAATATATAGTCAACTTGGTAATGGAATGATTAAGGTTTCTGCTCAGTTGGATGTGCAATTGGATAATTTCATGAGTCAATTTGATGTGGTTGAAGAAGAATAGTTAGTGTTTATGATTTATTACAAAATAAAAAATAAAGGCAGGAATAAAAATGCGTGTATTTAATGCAGAATCAGGATGGGATAAAGAGGAACAAAGATGGATTCAAATATTAACTATCGACGGACAGGAAGTAGACTTGGAAACTTATGCTATGGAATTAGATAAAGAATCTAATGATAATGAAGAAGGTGTAATTGCTTATCCTTGTGATGATTGTCAAGATGATTGTCAAGATGATAATGAAGATGAAGATAATCAAGAACACGGAGAAGACTGCATGTGTGAAGATTGCTTAGATTTTAGGAGAGTAGTTTGTCTATCTGAAGCTGTAAAATTCTTATTTGAGAATGAATTGTGTCCTAAACATGTTTTTGAATTGCTTGGAGATATTTATGATAAAGCAAATTATGAAGGATATGAAGAGGGATACGCTGAAGCAAAAGAGGATATGAGAGAATTTTTGGAGGATTAGATTAAATAACGATTATTTTAACTCAGATAGTAGGCATTTCTTTTGAAGTGTCTATTTTTGTGCGTTAAAACACAAACAAAGATAGATTGGGACTAATTACCCCAATTGAAAGAATGGGTTCCTTATGCCCATTTTTCTTTGTTCTATAAAAATAAGGAAATACACTAATAAGGAGTGAAGAAATGAAAAAATTAATGTCCCATACATATGAATATGTATATAATTATTTTAAAGAGCGAGGATGCAAACTTATAAGTAAAGAATATATAAATAATAGAACACAACTAGACTACATTTGTTCGTGTGGAAATCCAAGTAAAATTTCTTTTAAAAATTTTAAAGGTGGAAACAGATGTAAAAAATGCATAAAAAATAATCCGACACGAAAAAATTGGAATGCTTTTATGAAAACAATGGAATTTGTTGAAGGATTTTTTAATAAAATGCAATGTAAATTATTATCTACAACATTTAATAATGATAAAGATAAGTTAAAATTTATTTGTTCTTGTGGTAAAGAAGATACGATTACCTTCGGAGCGTTTAAAAGAGGTTTGAGGTGTAAGACATGTTCAAATAATAAAAGTAGTAAAAATTTACCATATACCATTGAATTTATTGATTATTACTTTACATATTTAGATATGAAGCTTTTATCAAATATATATGATACTGCTCAAACTGAGTTAAAATATGTTTGCACTTGTGGAAACGTGGCGTATACTAATTTCGCAAGAATAACTATGGGTAGTAGATGTGAAAAGTGTGCTATCAGTAGAAGAAGCGGTGAAAATTGTCATATGTATGACGAAGGACAAACTACTCTTGTTATACATTTGCGAGATAGAATAGGACAATGGAAAAGAGACTCTATGAAATTATCAAATTACAAATGTATAATTACTGGGAAAAGTTTTGATGTAGTTCATCATTTATATGGATTTAATATAATATTAAAAGAGACAATGAATATATTAAATTTAAAATATTATGATGAAATTAATAAATATACAAAAGAAGAATTAATTAATATTGAAAAGATATGTTTTGAATTACATTATAAACATGGCTTAGGGGTTTGTTTAGTTGTACCAATACATAAATTATTTCATTCGAGAGATTTATACGGAATAGGAGATAATACGCCAGAAGAGTTTGAAGAATTTAAAGTAAGATTAAAATCAGGAGAGTTTAATGATTATTTATTAGAAAATAATTTAACTTTGGTAATTTAATATTTTTACAGTAGATAAATCTCATCAAGAAATTGGTGGGATTTCTTGTATTGTAAAAATACAGTACAAATAAAAATAACTGACTTTAATATTTAGAGTTTAGTCAGTGCTCTAGAAAGGATGATTGAAAATGTATCAAGAAAAAATGGTGGTCTGTCTCAAAAATAATAATAAAATTCTTAGAGAAAAAGAGGGAATAATTCAAATTCCATTTGGTTCAGAGTATTCTATATTTATTAAGAATATGGAATCAAGAAAAGCAAAAGTTAAGATATCTATTGATGGAGTAGATGTACTTAATGGTCAGTCATTATTAGTTAATCCAAATGATACAACTGAATTAGAAGGATTTTTAAATGATTGTGTAGCAAAAAATAAGTTTAAATTTATTCCTAAGACAAAAGAAATTTCTGAATATCGTGGAGATAAAATAGATGATGGGTTGATTAGGATTGAGTTTTGGTATGAGAAATCAAAACCAATTACTCAACAGATTAATCAAGTGTTTAATCCTATTAGCCCTTGGATTACTTATAAACAACCTACTTGGATAACTACTACGTCTAATATAGATATAAAATCTAAATCTGTACAGACTGATTGTTTGAGATCGTTTGACAATAATATTTGTCAAACAAGTTTTACTGCACAAAATTGTTCTTTAAATAATTCTGTAAATCTTAAAAGTTTTGATGAAGGAATTACGGTAAAAGGCGAAGAGATTAATCAAGGATTTAAATATGGAAATATTGGTGTATTAGAAGAAAATTCTCATGTGATTATTTTGAGATTAGTTGGATTTAATGATGTAGGAGATAAAATTGAGAAGATTGTTACTGTGAGCGATAAATTGCAATGTAAGATTTGCGGTAAAGTTAGTGGATCTAGTAGTAAATTTTGTGATAGATGTGGGAGTTATTTAGAATGATATAATTTATAAAAAATTTTACAATAGAGAAAAGACATCATTAAATTGGTGTCTTTTACTGTGTTGTAAAGATACAATACAAATTAAGAATGAGAGGAAGTGATTTAAGAATGACCGAACAAAAACAAGAGTACAAAGAAAAGGAAAGATATGTCTATATTTACAATCCAGAACAATCTTCCTATTATTTATCTCAAGGAATTCCATTAATTGATACGGGGATTCATCCTAAGACGAAGCATGTCTGGTTTAAGTTCTCTTGGGAAGCTACGGTAGATGTTTACGGTAAATGGTGTACGCGAACTAGATGATTATTTAGAATGAAAATGGTTAGTTGGAAAGTTAATAAAATAAAAATAAGAATGAAAGTAGGAATTAATAATGGAAAATAAAAATAGTTTTAATGAATTAGTAATCAAAGGAAAGACAAAAGTTTGTGGTATTGAGATATCAAATTTATATGGTGGATTTAGCGATGATCAAAAATCAATATTGGTAAAAACTGTAGCTGAATTACATAAAAGACCACTAAAGAAAATTAACGAATTAATTAATAAACATATAGAAGATAAATATTTTAAAGAAGGAATTGACTTTATTGATTTGAAAAACTCAGTCCTTTCAAAGGACTCACTTTTAGAATTGGGTTTTACTAAACAATCAATAGGAAATGCACATAATATATATCTCCTATCTCAACAGGGATATACACTTTTGCTTAAATTACTTGATTCAGAATTGGCAATGAAACAATATAAAATAGTAATTAGAGATTATTTTAAGTTAAAGGAAGAAAAAGAACTTAAAGAACCTAATATAATATATCTTACACACGAAGAGGTAGAGCAACTAGTTACTAGAAAAGATGGAACAATTAGGCGTAAAAGAGAGGTTGGTTCAATATCAACATTTATTCAAAGAGGAGAATTACCAAATAATAGAATATCATATGCCAAAATTACGAATATTACATATGATATTTTATTTGGTATGTATACAAAAGAAATAAAAGAACATTTAGATTTAAGACAACAAGATAATCTTAGAGATTTTCTTTCAACTCCTGACTTATCTTTAATTAGAGAAATTGAAGATGAAATTCATTGGATGTGCAAGAAAGGATATACTTGGAGAGAAATTTATAGAGATTTAGTAAAAGAATATCCTGATCAAATTGAACCAATTAAAGCAGAGAAGTCTATTAAGGAGTTAAAGAAAGCAAAGAAATTTGCTATAGATAGTAATGAGTTTAAGAAGTTGACTTGATATGGATTAATATAAAGGGCACGGCACTTAATGTCGTACCTTTAATAAATAATATTTTGTAAGTTATAAGACGTTTTCTGTGTGGATGGAAATTGTGTTTAGATTATAAAGTTTTGTGATTAAGTCGATAATCCAAGCAGAAATGTTTGGATTATTTGTTATTCACAGGAATATGTGGATTAAAGTTGAGAGGTAATTTGGGAGTAGCTACCCATCTCTACACGCCTCTCTTCTTTCTATTTTTTAGTGTAGAGAACAATAAATGTGTAGAAAGAAGGAATTAGAGATGGAAGAAGTTAATACGGATAATCAAGAGATTAAGATGAAAAAGTGTAGTAAGTGTAAAGATAGTTTTCCTGCAACTAAAGAATATTTTAATGGAGACAAAACTAGACCTGATGGATTATGTTATGTATGTAAAAAATGTAAAAGTCCAGAGAAAAAGAAGTATAGAAATATACCAGATGAACATAAAAGATGTAGACAATGTAAAAATGTTCTACCATTAAATAAATTCAATAAAAATAAAAGATCATTTGATGGAGTTATGAATATATGTATTGAATGTCAACTTAATAATCGAGGTAAAGAATATAATAATACTGATAAGAAGTGTATAAAATGCGATAGAGTATTTCCATTAAATGAAGAGTATTTCCAAAAAGATAAATTATGCTTGGATGGATTTAGGAATATTTGCAGGGAGTGCAAAGGAGAAAAGTTCGGAGTTCTGAGAAAGATTCAAAAATGGACTAAAGAAGATAATGACATATTAATTGAACATTATCCATTTATGAGCAATGAAGAATTAGTTGAGATATATTTTCCAACTAGGACATTTTATCAAATATCAGATCACGCAAGCAGGGTCTTAAATATACATAAAGATGAAGAGTATTTAAAATATCGGGCATGGTCAAAGGAACAATTAGAAGTTTTAATAAATAATTATTCATTTACAGATATGGAAGAATTAGTTCAATTATTAGGCAAGAATAAAGGCTTGATATCTCAAAAGGCGAGTGACTTAAAATTAACAAAAGACTATTGGTGGGATAAAGATGAAGAAATACTTTTAATAGAAAAATATCCATATATGAAAACTGAAGATTTGGTTGCAAAGTATTTCCCAGAACGAGGTTTTAATTCAGTAATAAATAAAGTTAGTCAGTTGGGTTTATCAAAAGATGATGATTATCTTTATAAAATTAGAGTGGAAACTGGAACAAAAAATCTAGAATTGATACCTGATCAAAAAGGAGAAAATAGTCCACGTTGGGTTGAGAGGGTTAAAATAATTTGTGATCAATGTAAATGCGACATAGAACTTACCCCTTATAATACACAAAACCAAGAACATTATTTTTGTTCAAGGGAATGTATGGGAAAATGGAGAAGTGAAAATTTAAGTGGTGAAAATAGTCCTGTATATGGCAGGGCAGATGAAATTTGGACTCCTGCGATGCGTTTAAAAGCGGCAGAAAATGCAGTAATAAGATTAAAAGAACTTAATTTTTCTAAGAAACCAACAAAACCTCAATTGATAACAAATAATTTATTAGATGATATGTGTGTAAATTATGAAAATGAATATGATTGTAAATATTATTTAATAGATAATTATTTAACTGATTATAATTTGATGATTGAAGTCATGGGAAATTTCTTTCATTGCAGTCCAGTAATGAATTTAGAAAATAGTAGAAAAACAAAGATAATTGGTAAAGACAAAGCAAAACATACATATATTAAGAAATATAAAAATATTGAAGTATTGTATCTTTGGGAAAAGGATATTCATGAAAATATAGATGTATGTAAGTCTTTGGTTGAGCAATATATTAAAAATAATGGTATTTTAGAAAATTATCATTCTTATAATTATCATTTAAAAGATGGAGAACTTGAATTAATAGATAATTTATATGTAATAGGATATTAGAATAGTTTCCTAAATATAAAAAGGAGAATGTTTATGGCAGGTAGACCAAAAGGAAAAACACAAGGCAGACCACCAGTTGTAAAAAAGGAATGTGATAACTGCCATAAAGAATTAGCAGTAGCACAATTTTATAACACAAATTCTGTCTTGTCTGTAGATGGTAAATTAAATATATGTAAAGTTTGTGTTAAGTCGATGCTAGATTATAATAAAATAGAAACGGTTTATAAAATACTTCAATTATTAGATATTCCATTTATTTATTCATATTGGAGAAATGCAAAAGAAAATAATCCAGAAGATCCATGGAGCAGATATATTACAATGGCAAACTCTAAAATAAATGAATTTAAGAAATCAACATGGAAAGATAGTAAGTTTGAACCAGATAGTATTAATCCAGTTAAACTTAATATGAATCAAGCTATAATGACTAGCAATCATTTTGATGTAACAAATGAAATGATATTAAAATGGGGAAATAAATATGAACAAAATGATTATTATGAATTAGAACAATTTTACAACGACATGCAAAGAACAAATAGTATTGAAACTACTCAAGATATGATTTATTTAAAGAAATTAGCGATTATATCTTTGAAAATGGATAGAGAGTTAGAAGAAGGAAATTACGATGAAGCTAAAAAATTAGGAGACTTATTTTCTAAATATATGGCAGACTCTAAATTTCGTGCAATGGATAAAACAGATGCAGATAAAACTGGTGGGATTCGTAATTTTTCCACTATTTATACTGAAGTAGAGAAAGATGGTTTTATTCCTCCTTGGGAGTATTATAGAAAAATAAAAGGTATAAGTCAAGATATAGTAGACAAAACTATTATGCATATTGAAAATTTTACTTTAAAACTTAATAAAGCGGAGAAAATGATGACTCCTCCTTATGATACACCTAAATTAGATTTAGATGAAATTGACACGGACAACAAAATAATAATTAATGATATAGAAGTTGATGTTGATGATATTATTGGAGATGGTGATAATGGCATCACATAATAATTTTAGTAAAAAAAATAGAGCGACAAAAGATAGTAATGCATTTTTAGATCCTCAAAGTATAGAAACCAACAATATAAATAATCTACAAATAAAAAGTTTTGAAAATGTAAAGGAAAAATGGAGAGAATTATGCAGTTATTTCCGTTGGTATCCAGATAAATTTCTTGACTATATTTCTCCTCCAGATTCTAAAATACAGCTTTATTACTATCAAAGGGTATATTTAAGAATAATGATGAGATATAGAAAAGTTTTTTTAACTGCAACTCGTGGAACTTCAAAAAGTTATCTTCAAAATTTAGCTTTTATCTTAAAATGTATTTTTTACGAAAAAACCAAGCTGTTTACGTGTGCGGTAGGGAAAGAGCAAGCTGCTAAAATTACAGCAGATAATATCAATGATATATTTGAACATTACCCTCTATTAAAAAAAGAAGTTAAGACATTTGTGGAAAATAAAGATTATACAAAACTAATATTTCATAATGGTTCTAAGTATGATGTTGTCCAAATGAGAGATAGCACCCGTGGAGGACGCAGATATGGTGGGGCAATTGAAGAAATTTCTGATAAAAAGTTTGATGGAAATATACTCAATGCAGTAGTAATTCCTTTAATGGCTAATGATAGAATCGCTGCATGTAGTGGTGTTGACCCAGATGAAATACATAAATGTGAATTATATATCACTACAGCAGGAACTCAACAACAGTTTTCTTATGAAAAAATGTCAGAAGTTTATCAAGATATGCTAAATGGAAAATCTGCATTTTGTATAGGCAACTCATATGAATTGCCATGTATGTACGGTCAATTGGACATTGATTTTATTGAAGAATTACGTGAATCTCCAACTTATTCCATATTAGACTTTATGCGTGAGTATCAAAGTATATGGACTGGATCAAGTTCTGATTCGCTTGTTTCGGATGAAAAATTACAGAAATGTAGAACTGTCCCAATTGCAGAATGGGAACATTGTGGAGACGCTAATGTAATTTATTGTTTGGCATATGATGTTAGTAGAAATGAAGGAGACGAAAATGCTCTCTCTTGTTTATCTGTAATAAAATTAACTCCAAAAAACAGTGGTAATTATGCTAAAGAAGTTGTTAATTTATTTTCTATGGAAGGTCAA
>Ga0209319_1002683_pt1 | contig 10610 bp, 25 predicted proteins | sample RifGroE2_FD_184000 | JGI IMG/M metagenome (GOLD analysis project Ga0209319, IMG submission 184000) | Groundwater microbial communities from Rifle, Colorado - Groundwater E2 (SPAdes) (version 2) | ecosystem: Environmental > Aquatic > Deep subsurface > Groundwater | place: Rifle, Colorado, United...
AGGAAATATACAAATTTTACACCACAAGCATTAACAAAGGAAGAGGCAGAACAAGGAGCAGAACAACTTAAAGAACTGATCGAAAGTATTTATAAAGATGAATTAATAGGTACTATATCTCTTAAAGTTTCATTAGGTAAAGAGGTATTAATTAATACAAACGAGATTGCTTTAGTTGAATTTGAAATAGTTGAATGTTAATAACATAAATCCTAAGAGGATTTAAGCCCATTCTGACAGGTTTAAATTCTCTTATGTAGTGTTATCTTAAGCAAATCATAATTAAGGAGGTTATACATAAAATGATGTTTAATATTTTTAACAAAAGGAATAACTGGAACAACACTCCAGTAAGTGAAGTAAAAATTTATACTTTATCTCCTGAAGAAATTGAAAAACTTTGTATTCAGAAATATAGTATAAAAAATCCAGGTGGTTCTATAGGTTATACTAAAACGATAGACAAGAAATTTAAAAATATGAGACAGGGTGGGACTGAATACTGGAGTTCCACAGAACCAAGGATGTATATGTAATTATTAAGACAGAGAAAAATAAATTCTCTGTCTATACTATTTTCTATTGATTTTATTTATTGATTATGATACACTATATTTAGTAAATCAAATATAATTAAGAAAGGAGAAATATACATATGCCTAAACGTTCTGGAAATTGGGTGGTAGTTAAATCGACTCATAAAGCACCATTGAATTATTCCTTTGATCATAAGGATGGTGAATATAAGTATATTGGAATGATGACTTCTCCAACATTATCTAAGCCATCTGAGATATTATCTGAAGGAAGTAAGGAGTCTTGTTTATATTTCTTAAATAATTACGAATCAATTATGACAAAAAGAGAAAAGTTTGGTTAGTTAGATTAAAACTGGTATTTCACGACAAAAGAAAGGAATTTAATATAAAATGAAAACGCTAAAAGCATTATCAATCTATTTTTACATTTTTCTATCTGTAATTTGGATATATTACTTTATTCAGTTTTGTATGGGTGTCAATATAGGTAATTTCCTCATTGGTTGTTCGTTGTTTACATCGGCAATAACTTGTATGACATGGTTGAAAAATAAACTTAAATAAAATTAAAAGGAGCGTTTATAATTATGAGTAAACAAAAATTAGATGATCTTCAACTTGGTAAAAATGAAGTTCTAGAAGAGGATATAAAATGTCCTAAATGTGGTGGACAATTAATTACTAATTATGGACCAGGAATAAGTTGCACATTTTGTATTAATGGTGATTACTCTGATTATGATTATGATATATAATGATTGTATAATCCCAGAAAACATGCAATTGAAAGGACTGATTTAAATGAAAAAATTTATATTTTTGATTATAACCATTAGTATTGTATTAACAGGATGTGGAGACACAGAAAACTCAAATACGACTAGATTTAGAAATACTGGAGAAGTTTATTTAATCAATGGTAAAACGTATGCTGAAGTAGTAGATACAAAAACTAAAATTATTTACATAACTAGTGGGAGCGATGGAAATTATGGAAAATCTTTTAGTCCACTGTATAAAACAGATGGAACATTAGAAAAAGAAGAATAAATTACTTCGAAATGACGATTTTAATCTAAATGATGAAAGGAAGTTTTATAAATGGAATATGTAAAAGAGGTTAGAATTTTTGTTGAAGGAATTTGGAATATGGCAGAAGCAACAACAGACAATGGAGTTATTAAAGGTAATTGGAATGAACTCAAATTCAGGGATGAGGTACTTAATGCTTGTAACGGATGGACACATATTATTGATAGTAGACCAAAAGAGAATTTTAGTAATTCTACTAAAGCAATTAAACAACTTGAAGATATTGAAAAATTGTGTAGGGTTGAAAGTTTTATTATGGAAAGTGAAAGAGCCATCACTTTAAATGATGGCAAGATTAGTAAAATTCTTCATAGTGTTATGGATGATTATACTTATGGGTGGTATATTGAGCAAGAAAATATGTTCGAACAGTTAAAAAGTATTAATCAATTTAAAGTCCATATTCTAACATGATAGACTAATACTTTTAATTGAAATTAAAGGAGATGAAATATAAATGTGCCTAGCTACTAATTACACTTCTCAACTATTAGAAATATATCACAAAATTAATTCAGATGTTAAGCGTCTTACTGAAGAGGTTAGAACAGCTAATCTCTTCAACATAGATATGTTGCATAAAATTATGAATACAAATTTCAATGCTTGCGAAGGTTATAAATTAGCTAAAGAAATCAAAGATAATCAACTTTTCAGACAACAGGCAAAATGTGAATTAACAACTTTAATTCAACTCAAAAAACATATAAGCACTAATATTCATTCATTGAATCAAGTTCACTCAGAAATAATCAATAATGATTCTAGATATAAATATAATATTGAAAACAAAGTGTATAATCCAAAAGTAATGGATGTAAAAACTGTTTCTGAGCCTGAAGTGGTTAGTAGAGAATTTATAGATCCAGTAGCATTTAATAGTGAGAAACGTAAAACTGTTTCAAAACCTTTTCAACCTATTCCCATTCCACAAGAACTACCTATTGCACTAGGGGATGCCATACATAAGAAAACTAATGCAAAAATGAAAGTAATAAGCAAGATTGATGATGGTCATTATCTAGTTAAGGTTAAAACTGGATATCAGGTTATCTGTAGTAAATATATTATTAGTTTAGAACTTCAACAGTCTGCTAGATAACCAAGCAAAGAATGCTTTTAAGTGAAAATAAAGGAGAGAAAATTAATGACAATACTGCAATTTAAAGAAAAATTAGTAAACAAAATGGTATTTACTCATAAGATTAAAGATAAGGACACAATTAATAATTTAATAAGTTTAGATTTAAACGATATAACATTGCTCTATACTAAGTTTCTACCTAAACCAGTAACTTTAAAACAATGTAATAGTCATTTTGTATGGATTAAAAGACATTGTAAAGTTGTAATAAAAGCAGAAAGGGAATGTTCTTCACTTTTACATAAACTTCAAGAAAGTTATAAGAAATTCATTAAGGAAACTGGAGTTAAAAATACTAATGATTTTAATCAAGAACAACTTGAGAAGTATAAATATTTTATTGAATCTATAGACTATGTAGAAAAAGATTTAAAACATTATCAAGACGATATTGTTTATCTCAATAATAATTTAGAATATATCTGTGATTTTTATGATAAAATTAATTTGCCTTTAGAAGAATTTGCTTCATTGTGCGGTGTTAATTATGTTAATGCTAAATTTAATACGGAGTTATATGATAAAGAAGATAGAGATAGGGATCATAGACATTGGACATATATCTTTCATGGAATTGAAGATGCACATGAACAAGAGGGTTGGAAATCAAATAGAAATGGTATGCCACTAATGGATCTTGCTTTTCAAAATTTTCTTATTATAATGGATAGAAACAAAGAAATAAAATCAAAAGTCAATGATTATATGATGCATACAATGGGTATGGCTGAACATTGTATGACTGTAAAAGAAGATGAAGATGGTAATCAAACATTAGAGAAATATTATCCTCCATTAAAAGTTATTGAGTAGATAATATAAGGAGAATTAGATTATTAAGTTAAGGATGTGATGATATACATGATTGTAATTAGTTAATATTAAATAAATACATATAATAATAATAATAAAATATAATAAAATAATAAAGGATGGTAATGTATTAATGAGTAATGAATTAATGATTTTTGAAAATGGAGAAATTAGATGTATTGAGATTAATAATATTGTTTGGTTTGTAGGGAAAGATATAACTAATAAATTAGGATATAAAAACTCTTCAGAAGCTATATCTATGTATACAGACGAAGAAGATAAAATTCTACTGAGTTTAGAAACTCAATCGGATTTATCTATTGAGTTGGATTATAGAGAATTAGGACAGAGAGGAGGGTGGCTTATAAATGAAGATGGAGTATTCGATTTGATCTATAATTCAAAATTACCTCAAGCTAAACAATTTAAAAAGAAAGTAAAAGCAATCATTTCTCAAATCCAAAGAACAGGCAAATTTGACTCTACAGAAAATAATATTATGCTTATAGAAGATGAAATAGAAAGAAATATGACATTAACAGTACATAATTTTAAACAAGCATTAATAATTAATCCTAATGATATGGTATCACAATTTGCATATAATACTAAAGTTACTGAACTCAATCTATATAAACAATCGTTGGAACTGAAACAATTAAAAGATAAAGTGGAAGGAGTTAAAGCAGATACAGAACTAATTAAGGGACAGCAAATGTTTGTCTGTGATCGCACCAACTTTTCGGAAAAGATGGTCATCTTAGCCAATAAATATTTTGGAAGGGATAAATCTAAAGCATATAACGCATTGTTTAGCAAAATGAAAACATTGGGTAGTTTTGATGTTTATCAGAGACGTAAAAATGAATGGGATAAAATTAATGAGGAAAGAGTTGCAGAAGGTAAAGGTCCCTATAAAGAAAGTACATTAAAAGGCAAGGTTAATTATTTAGATGTTATAGATAAACATGATAAATGGGAACTATGTTCTGAAGCATATAAAACAATTGAAACTGAGGAGTATACAGGAGCATTACATATTGTTTAAATAAAATAATTACATAATAAGCAGGACTTAAAACCTCCTGCTTCTCTCAAACTTATAATCAAATAAAGCCGTAAAGCTGTCGTACCAATAAAACGAAAATAATATTTTTTATTTTAATCAAATTGGGGTTGACATACCAATTACATTTTAGTATAATATACACAAGAAGTAAAAATAAATCAGTTAGAAAGTAGGTGAATACATAGAAAAATGAATCACATTCAGCAGAAGGATTTAGAATCACTTATAGCAAAATACAATGCAACTGATTCTACTGTCATAAAAAGCAATTTAGTTAAGATTATTGATAACTCAGAATATCATAGGAATGGTCAAGGATTAGCTGATAAAACCGGATTAAGTATTGAGACGATTTACCAATATCGGAAAGTAAGTAAGAAGACTAATATTAGTTTTGAAATTGCAATTAGATTGGCAAATACTCTAGGGGTTAAGATTGAAGATTTGATGGAGTAGAAAGAGGTAATCAAGATGAAAAGATTATTAATGTTAAAACCAAGTGAATGTGGATCAGAAGATACAGTACAAGGGAAAGTTTACAATATAACGAGAGATTATTTGTCTGTATGGATTGAAAGTGATTTTAATAGTATTCAATACGAATACAATCAAGAAAGCGTTGAAAAATATCCAAATGGCACAAGATGGGTAGTTATTAATGACGAGAGCAGTTCTGATTCATTTGAAGTTAATGACAATGAAGATCGATTTATTATATGTGAAAACGATAGAGAATTAGCTCATGAGTTAATCGACAGAATGGAAGGATTGGACACAACAATAGTCAATATGTCTATGATGTTTATGAAAGATAAATAGATGAAGTAGAAAGGATGATTAATTATGGAAAAGAAAATTGAATTCAAAAATGTTGAAAAAGTTGATGAGCCAGTATTTAAAACAAAACCATCTCTTGATGTTAATAAAATGTTGCAAAATGGTGAAATCGTATTTACTACTAGGCATCCTGAAGGTGTTAAACGAGCAGAAAGAGTTTCTAATATTCCTAAAATTGAAGTTGATGAAGAAAAGGTAAGTGAGATTGCAGATCAAATTAATCAAGAATTGAAAGGGGAAATTTAAGATGGATACAAAAATAGATGAAAAACTTCTAAATGAAAAAATGGCTCAAATAAGGGAGCAAGTCATTCAACAGAAATTAGTTAAATTTGAATCCAGAATTAAACCTATTTTTATATCTTGGATCGTAAGTAGTGCTGTTCTATTTTTACTATTGTCTTTCACTTCTATAACAAATCAATATACTTCATATCTAATGTTCATCTTAGCAGTGTATGTATATGGAATCCCTAGTGTATTAACTGTATATTTATTAGTAAAAGGTGTAAAAAGATTAGTGAGATAATTATTGAGTTAAAGATGTAGAGGAGGAAAATTAAAATGAAATGTACAGCATGTGGCAATAAATGTTTTGATGATATTTATCCTCAAGTAGTATTTCAAGATGAAAAGAAATGTATCTGCGAAGAGTGTAGTCTAGATTTTGAGCAAATTGATGGAGTAGTTCAGTTTAGAAAAGATTTGGTTGAGCAGGGATATGTAGAACCAGTTTTTCAAATCAAAGGGCATTTTAGATTTCGTTGAACTATAAAGTAATTAAAAGTCTAAATTTATGCTAATATGAGGAGGAAGAAAGATGAAATATATAGTTACAAATAGTGCCAGTATGTTAAGATTAGAAGAATTCGTAAAAAGCTTACCAAGTAAATTTCTTGAACAATTTTCTCATGTTACTGAAGGCATGTCTAATTATGATAATATTACTTTTTATCATGAGAACTATTACTTAACTAGTATTGAGATGATTAACTTAATTGACCCTGAAATTAATTTTAATGAAGACGAATCAATAACCATAAAAGGAAAATATCTCGATAAATATTTGGAATTTAATTTTAATAAGTTAAGTTTGAAAATTAAAAAGATTAAATTTAAAGATTTTACAGCTAAATAAACAAATGAAAGGATGGTTTGATGACAAATGAAAACTACTGAATATGAGGTAATTTTAACAAACGGAATGGTAAACCATACTTATAATATTCCCGCATTTAATGAAAGAGAAGCAGTGATATTGGCACAAGCAGAAGCAATCAAAAGTGCTAGAGGATATGATTTTGTAAGTGTTAGTATAAAGGATGAACCAGATGGATTTCTATTAGTTTATGGGGAATATATTCCGGCCAAAATTATAAAATCAAATAATGGATTTACTGAAGTTAAATTATTAAGAAAACCATCATTATAAATACAATCAAAATACTATTTCTTTGGAATTTAGGAGGTTATAAATGTCAATAGAGATAATCATATGTCCAGCAAGACCTAACAATGCCATACTTGTCAAAAATAACGACAAGACTATACACTTACCAATGATTAAAGAAAACTGGATGTTACAAGACCTTATTAAACTAATAAGACCGAAGGTTATAGAAGTATTGAACTTGCAATTAAAGTAGCAAAAGAGATTTAAAATTAAGGAGGAATACTATAAAATGTTTGTTGTCGAGTATAATCTAGAATTAGATCAATGGGAAGTATTCCACAAAGCAAAAAATGCAGGATATCCATTCAAATCATTCGATACTGAGCAATTAGCAAATGAAGAAGCAGAAGCTTTGAATTTATGGTGGAATAGTAAGAAAGTCTAATTTCTGAAAACATTGCTACACTAAGGTTTCACGGTTCGTAACTTACGATAAAAGCACGATTTTAAGTGATATAAAAAAGGAGGACGATGATTATAATGGCAAAATGGAATTATAAACTCGAAGAAGAAGGATTGAAATTACGAGAATTAACATTTACATCAAAAGAGGCAGAAACAATTGAACAAATTGAGGTATGCTGTAGGTCATTATTGAAACAATTAACTAATAAAGATAAGGAGTATCATGAAGATAAAATTGAAGACTTATTAAATTTAATTGCAGGAGAAGCAGATACTATTAGAAATAATCCAGATGAAATTACTAAGGAATGGGATTTTAAAAATATAGAAGAATTAGTTAATTCGAGACTATCTGAATTCTATGATATTTGCGACGATTGTAGATGTTGGGTGCAAATGTAGTTTAAATGGAAAATAGATTTTAAGTCTTAAAAATTGAAGGAGGAAAAGAAAATGAGTTTAGTAACAATGACCGTAAAGCAAATAATGGACTTGGGTTTATGGGATAAGGTATGTGAGTACAAGGGATGGGATGTTTGGATTTTAAACGAAGGGAAAATTGACTCCTTAGAGGAAGTAGAATTTGACACTGAATTCAAAAAGGAGTTTAATAAATATCGAGAAGTATTGCCTATCCTAAATGACAATATGAGACTATATTCATATAATATCAATTGTGAAAGATCGTGGGAAGGGAGGTTTTTTGGAATTGTTTTTGCTAAAGATAAGGATGTTGCCATTGAAAAAGTGAAAGAAAAATATTCTTGGGAAAGTAGACTCGAAAAATTAACGCATGATGATTTAATTTTAGTGGATTTAAATCAATTTGAAAACGATTGTTATGAAATAGGAAGTCATAGTGAGTAACCTAAAATCAAAGATAGATTTGAAAGGATTTGATCTTGTGGCAATGAAATTAGAAGGTTGGAATTTATTAAACCAAGTTAATGAAGATATTGGTATTTCTGGTTGTGAAATTACAGAATCGGATGAATATCATAGATGGAGACAAATATTTTGGGGTTTAGTAGAATTAGGAAGTCCAAGAGTAAATAAACTACATGAAGATGTTATTAATAAAATAGATAAAGTTATGGGATATAGTTTTGATTAAATCCCAAGAAACAGGGATTTGCTAGGATAATTAAATGAAGAAAGAAGGAATTGAAATGAGCATATTGGATATTCAAAGAGATGATAAAATTCAAGAGATAATTAATGATATCAAACCAAAATTAGGAAGAAGAATTAAAAGTCATATTGAATCAAGTAGATTCCCATACACTTATGCCTATGATTTTAAACGTCTTGGAGATGGCTCTAGAGGAGGCACTGGGCATTATATAGATGAACAATATGGAGAAGATATTGAAGGTTATGCAAAAGAAATTATTATAAGGGCTTTTATGTATTTAGTTAATAATTATGCTGATTCATTCTTGTTTGATATACTTGATGAAACTGATGGAACAACTATTAGAGATAATTATAATTTAATCATGAATAATTATACTAGATTTTAGAAAGGATGAATTTAAATGGAATTAGATAAAGATAAATATGGTATAGATTGTTTTTCAATCAAAGTTAATCAAATAAGTGATATAGGTAAACAATGTGGCGTAAAAACAACAGATTATTTAGCAAGTGAATATGGTAACGATTATTATTTGTTAAGAAATAATGGTGTATTTGGTTGTATTGTTTTAAAGAAAGATTGCATTATATTATAATTAAGAAAGAGGTAATTAGTAATGAAATTAATCGACATTGCAAATAGAATTGACAAATCACCAAAGAATGAATCTCAAGTAGACACAATGGAATTCAGTTCTGAACTTAATTACGAATTTGATTATGTAAATCAAGATAGACTTAAAGCTTATTGGATTGCTAATTGGTATTGTACAGATTCTTATGTAGGATATAGAATGTATTTTCTAGATGATGAACCAGTAGCAGTATCTCTGCAACCAGGTAGAAAATCTAATGAAACTTTTGAGTGGTTTAGTAAAGAAATGGCCTTGAGGGTTAGAGATTATTTAATTTCTCTTATGTCAGATGAAATATTAAATCCAGAAAGAGCAATTTATAATGATGAATCAATTGGAATACTGGAAGAAATTAAGGATGCTAATAATTGGGGAATTGGAACAAAATTAAGAATTAAACTCCTTAGTGGCGAAGAAAAAGTTGTAGATATTAAGGAGATAGATTTTCAGTTTAATTTAGTGTAAAATAAAAGAAAGAAAGAGGAAATTAAAAATGGATAAAATTATAACCAATACCATGGTGGTAGACGGGTATATATGTAAAAATGATGAGAGCGAAGGATTATATGAATTTTGTATTAGTTTTAAGGAAGTTGTAGACAAATATCCTTTATTCAATAAAAACAATAAATACTATAAAGTTTCTATTGAAATGAACAAAGGACAAATGTTTTATTACTTTCAAAATCGAGTAGGAGAAAATTTTGATATGTGGCATTTTATTTTTCTTGGTGTGATAAAGAGAGATTTAGTTCTTATAGAGATTCACGTAAGTTAATGATAAAAGACGAGGATATTATTAATCCATATGAATTAACAGAAGAAGACATATTTAATCATTTTAAGTCTGTTGTTTATTTCATTAATTCAAAAGAAGAATATGATTTAATTATAAATAATAGTAATGATATGAATAAATATGTAGAAACTTTAATTAAAATCTCAAGAATTAGATGGGAAAATTATGGTTTATCAAAAATCGTGATTAATTATCTTCTTTTTAGAGTTAAAAAAGATGGAGAAGGCAATTATAATCCTAGACACGGAGAAGAAGAACTTAGGAGTATATGCAGAACTGTTGATAAATTAATGGATGAAGTGTGTAAAAACAAAAAAGAAAAATTAAAAAGGATCATGATTAAACATAGTGATGTAGTGGTATTATTAAGAGATAATCAAAAAGTTCCGTTATATATTAGAAATACATGGAATGATTGTAGTCTATATGTGCAAACTTCAGGTCAATATCTTGATTGTTATTGGAGTAATTATAATGATGAGCTAGAATATAAAGATAATAGTAATTATGATATTCTAGCCGTATTTAATAAGAATGGAACACCTCTATTAGAATTTGATGGAGAAAGCACAATTAAGTCTATAAAAGATTTATTGACATTCAGAGGATTAAATGATGAACAAATTTCTGAAATCATTAATAAAATTAAATAGTGATTTCTGAAACACCTACTACAGTATGGTT
>Ga0209319_1002687_pt1 | contig 10600 bp, 12 predicted proteins | sample RifGroE2_FD_184000 | JGI IMG/M metagenome (GOLD analysis project Ga0209319, IMG submission 184000) | Groundwater microbial communities from Rifle, Colorado - Groundwater E2 (SPAdes) (version 2) | ecosystem: Environmental > Aquatic > Deep subsurface > Groundwater | place: Rifle, Colorado, United...
TCCCATATTAGAAATATTTATCCTTAACCTACGAATCTGCCACAATAATCGGTGGAATATTACTTATCACACCTTGTGTTTTCTCTGGCTCGCTGAGGTATCGATCTAGCTCTTGGATCCTAGCTGAAGATCTTAGAACTGGCTGAAATAAAGTATCAATAACTTTAACCGTATCACCCAATCTGATTTTTTGGTGAGCACTTCCTGCAATAATTTCAAGATCGGCAATGTCAACTTCATAGGCAATCCATGGGCTATTGTTGTCTTGGATATAATCCCATGTTTGATTTAGTAATGTTGTCGGATTAGACGTTGTGGATGTAAAATAATTTTCAATAGGTAAGACATTCGTTGAACCGCGATATCGTCCCCATGTACTTGTTGCATCGACATCTTCAACATATAACTGGCCCACTGGCTTATCTGCTGGATCTCCAGAGCTCGTTGCCCATGAAACTGTTGAAAAAGTAATGGCAGTAGTTCCCCCATATCCAAACGCCTTAGTAACCAACCTAGAATTATCAATGGTACGCTTAATCTTTTTCATATCTCTGCTGTATTCAAATCGTCGGCCCCGGTCTTCTCCCCTTCGATTTAGGATATCGATGTATTGTGCGGTGATAGTCGCTCCAACAAATTGAACTCTAAATCTCCATTCAGCACCACATACGATAATAATTCTTCTTAACGCTTCCATGACCGTGACCCTTGAAAAAGAAAATGAGTGTGTTTCAAGAGGTTCTGTCACGCCAACAATCCACTTAGTTCCAGTAAGAATAGAATTAAGTGCAGATGCACAGGTTACATTGGTCAAAGTTAGGCTATCGATCCAATCATCTACAAGCTCAAATACTTTGTGTTGGCAAACAACATCCTTGTATAAGCTTCCTATATGAGTTTCCTCAACTCTCAATATCTCAAATAATTGGATTAGTGTTGGATCATCGAAGTCTCTAAAAAATACAAGATTTCCTTCGATCACATCACTGGCATCCGGATGATCGGCTGGAACACTAAATGTTAATTTATTTTCCTGATTTATTTGCTCTTGGTGTATCGAATTATAAAACGGGCAAGCTGAACTATCATTACTTAAAACAACCTGCAATTCTCTATTCGAATTCAAAATATAAAGTTGGCCAACTGGTGCCAATCCTTTAGATTCAGGTGTATTGTCCTGAAGTAATCTTAAATTATCAGGACCAAAATTTAAATCTGTAGCCGTTGTTATCCCGGCCACTACGCCTGTATCAGAATACTGCCACACACGCCATTGCGACCACCCCCCTGCATCTGGTGGAGCGCTTGAACCAACGTGAAGCCTAAGCCAATATGCTGCCCATAACGGCATATCTGATATTGGACCAGCAGATGTCGGGTAATTAAAATTGTTCCAAGGACTCTGAATATAATCTATACCAGCATAAACCATTACTGTTCTTCCGGTAAGTTGTTCGACTTGGTTTCTGAAAGTCTGACAATAATCCATTAATAATCTTGTTTCTCCCGGATCATTTGCAATAGCTGGCGTACTTGGGAATTCAAGGTCAACAACTGGATACAGATCACCAAATTTACCATTTCCTAACCCTATCTGCATTCTGTTAACAAAGTGATTTGCTTCAACTATTGCTCTTGATGAAGAATATACTGGATTATCCGGCCTCATGAAATGGTATGCTCCCACAAGAATATTATTAGCTCTTGCACCATTTGCATTCACAGCAAACTTTGTATCAAAGTTACTTGTCCCCATTGAGCATCGAAGATATGCAAATTGAATATTCCTTGAATCGGTAGCGACCGTGCCCCAACTAATCGTGCTATTAAAGCATGAGCAATCAATGCCTATCGTATTTGATGTCTTCTTTAATTGCATTTATAACCACCTCGGAGTGTAATTAATATCGATATTTGTGCTGGTCGTTGGTGCAAAGGTATAAAAATGGTCACCTGATAAAACTGGGAATTCACTAGCTAGTGTTACTTGGTCATTAATGACTGCATTATTAAATGTCACCTTGCGGGTATCCGAATTAATAACCACTTGATCCAAGGAAGCAAACGATCCTGTAACTTGCAACGCCTGAACTTCTGTTGATCCTGCTTTATATTGAGTTATAATTGGATCCGTTGTCGCGGATAAAAACGTGAGTGTGATTGTAGGATCGGCTGGCGCTGTACCAAGATTAGTTAATAATGTACCCGATAAAGTTTCTGCAAATGAATATTTAACACTCGAATCCGGATCCTTGATAAGTGGTCGCCTGAATTCCCATGATTCCGTAATATCTGCAGATGTCCTATTGATAATTGATAACCTAAAACTATCATAGGTACAATTTGACCAATAGTTACCACCATTTAAACTCCCGATAAATGCCGTACTAAATGCTGTCATCGTCGGTGGGTTTATGGTCGCAGATGCAATGGTATTGTATTCTTGATTAGTTACTAGATCAGCAAGTGTGATTGCCATGACACCGTTACTTGTTCCATCCAAATACCACCTAACTGCCAAATAATAACTTCGATCAACAATCAAATCTGTTGTTAAACTAAGAGTAATTGTTTTGCTTTGTGTTTGCGATGAGTTAACAATATTGAATTGAATATCGTCTTCACCTGATCCAATCATGGTCCCATGAAAAATAGCTATCCGGTCCTTTGTTGATCCAGCCGTAAATGACCCCCAATCAAACATTCCACCGAAGTCTCCAGCTGTGCCTGTCTTCTTGAAGAAAAAATCTAAAGTGCCTTGCTGACCGAATAATCGAGTTGATGTTGCTATTTTTAATAATTCATTCCCTCTTGAAGCACCACCTAAATGCCAACTCGTTGCATACGCCTTTGCTTCAACTTGAAAAGCATCTGCATAAATCTGTACAAACATCTGGACTGAAGTTAAAATTTTTGGAATTAGTCTCCCTGTCGTACCTGAAGTCGTTACTGTAAGGGAATATCTTACAAATTCATCCCAAGTTGCCACTATTTCTGCGGAATCTGTATCAGTGATAAAAACGCCTCCACCAGTTTGTTCCTCAATATTTAATTTTACTCGACCACTACCGAGTAAATAAACACTAAATGTATAGGTTGTTGCCGCCGCCACTGTAACAAAATCTAACGATACACCTTCCTCTACCACTTGTCCCTGTGTGACTATAACTAATCCAGTTATGCCAACGTGAGCATAGGTGAATTCTTGACCGATCGTTGCACCAGTCGTTGCCGTAAAGCCTACCAAATTTGTTTCTACGCTACTTTGGTTTGCAGTAAGCATATTCGTTGTTCCTTCTTCGACATGAATAGCCGTACCAAATACTCCAGTTTCATATCTAGGTATATTCGGTCCGACTAGAGTCCCGCTTGAAGTATAAGCACCGGATGATCTAGTTAAAATAGCATCCTGCGCGGCATTGATATTTTGAATAATTGGTAAACTTGAATATGAGAATCCATCCGGAACCAAGAAAACTAAGGTTGTTTTTCCCCATGATCTCAATTGTGAAAAATCAGTATCATTAGATAAAACAGCAAAATATGTCCGATCTGTTTCGTCATCGAATACTAGAGATTGGGTTCCATTTCTAGGATCTAAATAAATTGATATGTTTTCAATATTACTTCTTAATCTTTCCTTGGATGTTTCAACTAGCGTTATATCTACTTCAATAATCCTTTGGTTAAAATCTGTTTTGAAAAAATAGATACCATCTCTATCCGGGACATCAATTGTCCTAGCACTAATGGGAGGAAGCACACTTCTGCGCACATCATTTACAATAATATTTTTAAACTCTGATCTAACTCCACCATATATAAATGAAAACGCCATTAGCGCTGCCCCCTCCCTCTCGTCCTATCTTTTTGAAGTCGATATAATTGTTGAGCTATTTTTAGGACATCGGCTTCTTCTCTAACAACTAATTGAGCTACAGAAACACTTAATCCACCCCATGTTCCTTCTCCCGTGTCTACTTCTGGTGTCGCTATTGGCGTTGTACTCATCGGCGTTGTTGGAACGCTCAATCCTGATGTTCCTCCCGCCACACCATAGGCTGGTGCTCCCATCATGCCCGTTGATGGCGCTCCAAATGAATCCATCATTTTTTTTCCTGCTGCAGCATATCCCGGTGTAAGTCCAGCTATATCCGATAAAGTTTGCTTAGCTTGTTCGCTCATCGCTATAAATGCATATTCCATTTTTGTTTTTGGCGATCCAAATAATTTGGACTTGAATCCCGCCCAAAATCCAGCCGCGATATTAGCTGCTGCATAATACAATCTGTTATATTGGCTTGAAATGTAAGACCAAATAGAATTAAAGATATTAACAAATTGCCCCGGTATTGCTGCAATAGCATTTACAACACCGTTATAGATTCCTCTTGCTGTATTTGCAGCAGCGGCAGCAGCATTATTAACATAATCCCCGATTATCTTTGGTAATTGAGATATCCATTCTCTCCCACTTGTTATTGTTCTCGCAATCCAGTTATTGATAGCATAATAAATATTTCGTGCTGTGTTCTCTGCGGTAGTTGCTGCATTCGTAAGCCATTCACCGACTATCCCCGGTAATTTACTTAAATAATCACCAACATTTTTGACAATCGAAGCCCACCATGCATCTGTATTGGTCTGTACTTCACTCCATTTATCGGAAATTATTTGCCATGTTTTTTGAAGTTCGATTCCAATTTTAACAGGTAATTCCATGAAAAACTTAACAACAGTTCCTACAGTCTCACCAGCCCTAAATCCTAATTGATACAAGAATTCATTGAATGTTTGTTCAGTTTTTGGTAATTCTTCCGATGAATCAGAAAACATTCTCTTCCATAAATTTGAAAAGTAATCCCCTGCTCTGATTACGAAATTATTAATATTTGTATCTGAATCTGTTAAGAATTTTTGGACACTAGCACCAATCCTTGGCAATGTATCAGCAAAACTGGAATCTGTATCATTTAACCATTTGGTGAATGATTCGCCCGCTTTAGTTACAAAGTTATTAATATTTGTATCTGAATTCGTCATAAACGTTTGGATACTAGCACCAATCCTTGGCATAGTTGTGGCAAAACTGGAATCTGTATCATTTAACCATTTGGTGAATGATTCGCCCCAAGATCTAACGTTATCGTTGATCACCGTATCAGATGCAATTAATGCATTTGATATTGATGTCTTTACGTCTTTCCAGTCGGTACTCGTCTTGTTTTTTAGATTTTCTAGCCACTTTGACCAACTTGTCATTGAATCATTACTAAACGTATCAATATCTTCTTTTGATCCAAATAGGAATGTTGAGATGGTATCAGTTATTTCTCTCCAATCCTTTGCCGCCTTTTCCTTTATTTGATCCCAATTTTTAATTAAAGCAAGCCCAATTGAAATTACCGCAGCAATAGCTAATGGAACTAATAAAAATGCTGCTGCCAAACCACCAACGGTTGTGCCTAAAAGCAAAGCAACTGGCGCTAAGGCTGACATTGCTGCCGTTATTCCACCCAAGATTAGTAATACTGGTCCCAAGGCTGCAAATACGCCAAGAGCTATTAAGATAAAATTTTGTACATTTGGATTTAATTTAATAAACCAATCCGCTACATTCTCAATTAATCCAGCCAATTTTAAGATAATAGGGATAAGCTTCTGCCCAATTGCTATTGCGGCAGTCTCTATTGAACCCTTCATCTCTTCAATAGCGCCTTGAAAACTATTCATTCTATCTGCAGCAACTTCTTCTGCAGAAACTTTACCAATTTGTTCCTTTAATTTTTTAACGCCATCTTCGCCTTCCTTATAAAGAATATTAGCTGCCCTAATTGCATCCGACCCAAATAACGTTTCTAATGTTGACAATCTTTGTGCATCTGTCATCCCAGAAAGCGATCTTTGAAGAAGCCCAGATATTTCCGCTAGGCTTTTAACTTTACCTTCTTGATCAAAAAATGCGCTAGTCCCCTGTGCTGTTGTTAGACCCAACTCTTTAAATAATGCAGTTTGCTCTTTAGTGCTTGGCTGTAACCTCAAAAACATTGTTTTGAGTGATGTTCCAGCATCACTACCTTTTAATCCATTATTAGCAAATAAAGCCAATGCTGCCGAAGTATCTGCAAATGATAATCCTACTCCCGATGCTATCGCCGATACTTGGGATAATCCCAATTGAAGCGAACTAACAGACGCTGCCGAAGCATTCGCTGCACCAGCTAATATATCTGCTGCATCCGATACACTTAATCCATCTTTCCTGAAAGCATTAAGTGCCGTTGATGCCACAATAGCAGCGTCACTTAACTCTATTCCACCAGCCGCAGCTAGATCTAATGCACCCTTTAATCCTCCGCCCATAACTTGTTCGACACTTAATCCGGCTTTCAATAATTCGAGCATTGCTTCGGCTGATTCTGTTGCCGAAAATGTTGTATCCGCACCCAGCTGTAATGCTAGTTTTGACATTGCTTGCATTTCAGACCCGGTCGCACCAGTAATAGCTCTAATGTTAGCCATTGATTGGTCAAAATTACTTGCAGCATCGACTGATGCCTTTCCCATAGCAACTATAGGCACAGTTAACCCAACAGTTAATGCCGTTCCTGCCGCAGTCATAAATCCTTGTAATCGTTGTACCGTCGATACTGCACTATTCATGTTGTTCTGGAATGCTGTAATATTAGCTCCCAAAATCACCTGTATATCAGCTACGGTAAGAGCCATCTATTTCACCAACTTCCTTTAATGGAAAATTAGTCAAAATAAAGATAAACTCTCGGTCAACTTTAGTTGACTAAGAGTTTATCGTTTTTTGGACTTTGCTTTTGCTTCTTCGGCTTTCCTCATCTTCTCTTGATAAGAATAGAAAGCCATCCATTCATAAAATTCGGTCGTTCCCATTTGTTTTATTTCGCTTACTGTCTTACCTAGATCTTTTGCTAGTATAAATTGAAATCTAAAATCTCCATCAATTGCGAAATTTCTTCTCCGCATCTTTTATGGCTGTTTCATTTAGTCCCGATACAGCCATAATTTCTTTGAGCACAACATCGATCGCCATTGCTGATTTTTCTCTGAGAGAAAAATAATCCTGCTCGGAAAATACAGGATCAATGACACCATGGATAAACATTAACAATTCTAGCTTATCGACATCAATAACGTCAGCCATTGTGGCTTCTTTTCTGATCTGCTGTTGCCGTGCTTTACTAAATTCCCGGATCATAACAGTTCCGCCCCATTGCTCAACTGGAACTTCTTTTTCTTGAAGCACTGAAGCTTTGAGAATGTCTTCTGATGATAATCGCTTTTTAGCTTTAGTCATGAATAATTTCCCCCCACAAATTTGTTTTTTCAGAAAAATAGTTTAGGCTGCGGTTGATCTTGTAACAGTTCCAGTTACTTGAAATTCAGCCGTAAAGGTTGCGGCAGCATCAATGGCCGTTGGAACCTCATAACTTGTCTCAAAACACACACCAGTATATTTCGCATATTTTCCTGCAACTGGCGCTGTGGTCCCCGGATAATAAACAAAGGCTGCTGACGTGCCAAGGATTCCACTTAAATATGCGTCCGGTGTCGTTGCCCATATACCCTCAATTGAAATAGTTGCATCCCTTAGACCAGCAACATACTCTTTTGCAGAACTACAAAAATTTGATACCTCTACGGTATCCGCAGTTTTTGGGAATGAAACACTCGTAAGCCAACAATTCAATAATCTTGGTGTTCCTCCAGTATCTGTAATTGAAAACCCCGCTGACTTTCCATGTACGGCCAATTTATCCAGCCCCTTTCCTATTTACGTTTCATGCCAACATTAAATGTCACTGAACCACTGCTCGATGATATAGTCCATGCTGCCCTAGTGAATCGCTTAACTGTCCCACTTGATGAAATGGCTCTCTGAGCACCTATAGTTCCACCTGATGAAAATGATATTAGTGTCGCCCATGACGTCCCTGCTGAAGAGTCTTCAATCGTGATTTGAGCAGTTTGTCCTAAAGTAAATCCCGTTACTTGCAAATAACCTATAGCACCCCTTGTACTAGCTGCAGTAGCATCAATTGATGTTTCTGCACCAGTAGTTGTTTCAGCTATCAAATCATGATGCGATAAAATTCTATCAGCACCAAGAATCGCCTGTCCTTCAGCAGTTACAGAAACGACACCATCAATCGGGCTAGTAATTTCATAAGATGTTTCAATCGTTTTGGCTCCATATCCAGCATTACTAAGTGCCGGGCCAGCCGGGTAGTATGACCATAACGCCGTAGATCCTAATGCTTGATCAAACACATAATCGGTTTCGACTGTACTTCCTGCAAAAAATCCCTCTGCCGATACTGTTGCATCCCTCAATCCAACCACATATGTTTTATCACTAGAGCTAAATGCGCTAGTCTCTACGGTATCCGCAGTCTGTGCTACTCCGAAACTATTTAGGTAAGCGCTAAGGTCGTATCCATTGATGTAAGTTCTAGCCTGTTTACCATGAGTTCCAGTCAAGTCCCTCCCCTCCTTTCTATGTCGATAAAGTTTTCATGACATCAAAATTGCAGGCTACCAGATTTCGTTCATTTTCATCAACGCCTAATCGAAATGGAGACTGTACCGCCCAAATTCTCAAATAAAAACTTCCGGCATCAGAACTTGAAGCTTTTAACGTCTCATTTGTAACACTTATAAGTGATCGGTAGGCATTCTCCGCTGTCCTTCTAGCAGTCTCATAATCCGTCGATCTTGATACTATTTGAATCGAAGGATTTTCCCACGCCACTTCGCATGTCGATCCAAATGTATCCTGCGGTCGAAAACCTCCTGTTTCATAAACGGTAAGAGTCGTATCCGGTGCATTTGGTGAGTAAGACTTAAATATATTTACTCCGATTGTCCCGACTGAATCATCTTGAAGGTGTCTTGCGACTTCGTCTAATAACAATTTAATAAAACACCTCCTATCATCTGGAAACTGTAACGAGATATCCTCGAACTGCATTTCTTACTGCCGGGCCTATATTTGATACTCGGTCTTGAACAGCGCTTTCATAAAACTTTGATCGCCCGACTCGGTGGAATGCCGAAAGATTTTCATGCACAACTATTGCATATGGTGCTGCGGTTCCCCCAAAGGCACCAATACTTTGTATTGATCGAGCTACTATTCTTGGTGGAACAACATGTCCGGATGCCCTTAATGCCCCGGTATCGACTGGCGTTCGTTCTTTAGCTAATGTCATAATCTTTTCATGCTCTTCGTTTAATGCTGCTGCAATAATCGGCAGAAGATCTTCGCCCATCCGGCTCAAAGTTCTAATGGTTCGCGAGACACCTGTAACGGTAATATCCATTAAACCCTCCCCGATCTATTGCCAAATTTCAATTGAACATGATGATATGGTCCATCTTCGTCAGGATAAGCAGCCATCGCTTGCAAGATGGGTTTAGATCCATCTGGAAATGTAAATAAATCCTGTGCATCAAAAGATCCAGTCGATGCAACATACACGATCGACTCAATTAATTTTTCCGCGCCATCGTCCCCTGTAATAGTGTCGTGAACTCTAACAATTCGGCATGAATAATTTGTTGATGCAGTAGAATGTGTTGGCGCTCCATAGGCTGTATATCCTGTGATTTGATTCCTAATAATGGTGTCTTTCATGAACTCTAGAAATTCAGGCTCAAAGCTCATAGGCTAGTCAACACCCCCCTTTAGCTCGAAGAACCATATCCGGTTCCAGTCCCCGGAAAATCATTCATGTGTTTATAGAAATCCGGTTTAACCCGATCACTATTAGCCACCTGAGTTTGCTTATCTGCAACTGAAATTCCGCCCGCATAGACTTGCGGCCTACCACGGTATAGTTTTGATAAAGCCCACAGTCTGGATGCTTGGTCCCTAAATGATTTTGCTTTTTCAGTTAGGTTAATTTTAAGATCGCCCACAGTTTTTTCCGATGCATCTCTAGCAAATTTACTAGAAAGTGTTTCGCATCCCATGGCTGCCGAAGCGATAGGATTCGGGAAGACTGAAAGTAAATAATAAATTTCCTCATCGCTTAATAATTGTTCAGTTATATCCGTATCCCTTACTAGGAATCGGACTTCATCTTTCGTATTATCTGCGGGATAGCCTTCGTAGCTCCAAGTCATGCGAAATCTAACACCTCCTTAACGGAAAAGGCGGCTATTTAGCCGCCTTACGTTTCTCCTTTTTAGATTCCACCATTTGTTCATTATTATTTTCAATGCCAAATAATTTAGCTCGTTTTTCTCTAACTTCGGATTCTGTGCCCCTGTATAAAATCCTATTTAAAACAAGAGCTGCTTTTCGCTGTTCATGGACATGTTCGAAGTCTTCGGATGAATAAATTTGCCCAGCTTCTAAACAAGAGTCATGAAACCTATGTCCATTTTTTAAGATCAAATAAAAGATCTCGCACATCTAAACTCATCCTTTCGCTGGCTTAGAAAACTTATCCGGCTTTACAGGATTTCCAAGTCTCATAATGTATTCAACATCATGAAGTGCCCCTAATAGATTTTGTTCTGCTTGTAATTGTTGATTAGCTTGCTCTTGCATGCCTATCCT
>Ga0209319_1002689_pt1 | contig 10587 bp, 8 predicted proteins | sample RifGroE2_FD_184000 | JGI IMG/M metagenome (GOLD analysis project Ga0209319, IMG submission 184000) | Groundwater microbial communities from Rifle, Colorado - Groundwater E2 (SPAdes) (version 2) | ecosystem: Environmental > Aquatic > Deep subsurface > Groundwater | place: Rifle, Colorado, United...
GATTTCATACTAAAATGGAAATGCTATCAAGAAGGGCTTACGGTTTTAGAAACTTTGAAAATTACAGATTGTGGGTTAAAATACTATGTCGTTAATATCTGGATTCCCCCATCTTCGGAGTAGAGCCAAATCTTGGCGCGTGTTATAATTGACGGGAAGCCTACTGTTAATTGGACTGAGCTTGGGAAACTACTATATAATAATGCCACTTGTACAAAGTGGCTCGCCCGCAAGGATTCGAACCTCGACAAACTGGACCAAAACCAGTTGTGCTACCATTACACTACGGGCGAAATCTTAAGGAATTATAAGAAATAACAAGGAATTATGTCAATAACTATTTTTTTAAACATATTTTGTGAGCAACTTGTTGACCTCATTGGATATGCTTGCCAGTTTATTGCTCGTTGCTGATATTTCTTCCAACGAAGCGTTTGATTCTTCGGCTGCTGATGATATTTGTTCAGCGGCAGAGGCGTTGCCCTGAACGATCTCAGTAATCTTGTCCATGGAAAAAACAACTTCGTTTGCACTGGCAGCTATCTCTTCAATAGCCGCAGATATATTTTCAGCCTGCTCAACAACTTCATGGATGCTGGAGAATATATTTTCCAGTGCAGTGGTTGTTTGTTCGGCAGTATTAGAGCCTTCTTTGACCTTTTCGGTTGTAGTGTGCATTGCATCAATAGAAATATCGATATCAATTAAGATGTGTTTGATAATATCAGCAATCTGTTTTGTCGCTTCTGTTGATTTGTCGGCAAGTTTTTTGACTTCCTCCGCAACAACGGCAAACCCTCTGCCGTGTTCGCCGGCTCTTGCCGCTTCGATAGCCGCATTTAATGATAAAAGGTTCGTTTGGTTCGCGATTTCTTCTATAACCTGAACAACTTCCCCAATCTGTTTTGATTTGTTTCCTAGTCCGGATATCGTCTGTGAAGAATTTTGTGCTGCTTCTTTAATATTATTCATATTGGTTAGCGTTAATTTAACTATATCCGACCCTTTTAAGGACATTTGCGCTGCTTTGTTTGATTGTTCGGTGATTGTAGACGTATTTTGAATTATAGAGTCAATTGCTCGAGCAAGGTCTTTAATTGTGAAGTTAGCTTTGTAAAGCATATTGCTCTGATTCATTGCGCTTTTGGCAATCTCTTCAATTGATTTGGATACCTGGAGAGATGATGAATCCGCCTCTTTGCTGAAATTAGATAGCATTTTGGATGAATCTTCCATATCAACCGCAAATCTTTTCATTAAAAGTATAAATCCATTGAATTCCTGGAAAAAAGAATTGTACAGGAACGCGCTATCGGCGAGAATATCCTGATCGTCACATGTTAGCGACGTGTTTGTAACGCCTGTGTTGGCATTTTGAAGAGATTCCTGTAATTTTTCAGAAAAGAAGTGAACCCGAATTGAGAGTCGCCAATGCTTGAACATGAGGATTATAAAACACAGAAACAGTGTCATGTACGAAGTAATGATTAGTGTTTGAGACTGATTCGTAAGTGAAAGAATAAGCAATCCGATTGATATTGATAGGAAAACCAGGTAGATAATAAATCTATATATTTTGGAATTTGAATTTTTTTTTGCCACGAATTTAAATCCTTTCTCTAATGATACAGTAAAAATTAATTAGCTAAGGTAGCTTATTTATCCTGGAAAAATGTATGAGATAGCTATTTGTATGTATCTACTTAAGTATATACATACTGGAGAGTTAATTCAACTTTTATAACTTGCCTGGTACGAAAGGTTTGTTGTTCTTATCACTATTATGTTTGGTTGAGTTTGCTGTTGAGGGGGCAGATTTCCTTCTTGTTGCGGGTAATGTAGCGAGGTCTGGGTAGGGTGCAGATACTTTCGGTGGGTAAATAACCTTTTGGCAGTTTGAAGTTGGTTGGCGGTTTGGATTGAGATTTTTCCCAGGCTGCAACCTTGTTTTGCAAAATGAAGTAAAATTGTTGTAGTGGTAGTAAAATCAACTTGACAAATAGAAAAACTCCCCAAAATTTTTATAGAGGCGACTACTGACAATAGACCTCTAATAAAAAATTTAGGGAGCCAAAAAGTGATTCAATTATCTGGTATTTTCAATAAAAATAAAAGCATTAAATTTAGTGATGACCGAAAAGAGTTATTGATTGGATTGTTTTCTGAATTAATTATGGAAAGCTTACGTGATCCAAATATCGATTCTATTGAAAATATTAGTACTGAAGCAATAAATTGGCTAAGGAAGCAATCCACCGAAAAAATCATATTGTCATTGGAACCAAAAGAATTAGAGTGTCCGGTATGTAAAAATAAAATGATAATTAAAGATAAAAAACAAAAAATTATTTATGGATTAAGTACATATAAAATAGATAGAAGAAATTTTCACTGTGATACCTGTGATCACTATATACGTCCATTGGATAACGTACTTAATTGTGTAGGGCATTATACTTTAGAGTTGAGAAAGAGCATGCTATTGCTTGGACAACGACTTCCGTTTGAGGAAGCAAGTATTTTTTTGAAAGAATTATTAGGGATTTCTGTAAGTCATAAAACCATTAGGGAACTCACTGAAAAAACTGGGTATCGACTTAACTCAGACGAAGAAAAAAGGATTGAAGAACTTGTAAATGAAAATGGTCAAATCAAAGATGCCATTGTTGAGAATCGGAATAGAAAAATTATTCCAGGTACTGCATATATGGAATTAGATGGTTGTATGGTTCAGACTCGAGAAGATGGCTGGAAGGAAGCTCGAAATGGCATTATTTTTTCTGAAAACAATGTTACTCAAAAAGATAAACACCATAAAAAAATTATAGATAAAAAATGTTTTTCAGAATTTAACAATGAGAATAATTCATTGGATAATTTCAAAAAAAGAGCAACGCAAGAAGCCTGGGACTTTGGCTTTCATCGTTACAAAAACCATGTGATCATAGGCGACGGAGCTATTTATATATGGGATTATGCTAGTATGCACCATCCAACCGCCATTCAAATATTAGATTATTATCATGCAAGCGAATATCTTGGAAATGCAATATCTTCTTTGAATTTAGAAGATTCTGACGAGAACAAATTAATAAAGAATACTCTTTTCTTAAAGCTGGAATCTGGAAAAATCAAATCTATTCTAGCTTGGCTCCAACAACAAAAAATAACCGAACAAGTGGAAAACTGTATTCGTTATTATGATAAAAACAAGGAACGAATGCAGTATGGTAAATACAAAAAAATGGAATTAAATGTTGGTAGTGGGGCTATCGAAAGTACTCATAAAGTTCTGGTGCAATCAAGAATGAAACAAGCAGGCATGCGTTGGGGGAAAGACAATATTCAAAGCATTGTTGCTCTTCGAGCTCGTTATTTATCTAATGAATGGGATTATGTCGTCGATAATTACTTAAAAGTCGCTTAACCCACCGAAAGTATCTGCACCCGTCTGGGTATTGTCGCTTGCATTGGACTTATCATTATGCTAGTATGTGGTGAACGTAGAAACTGTACAAAGGAGTGGGAGGACCCCACTCTTTTTTATTATAAAAATATAATCATATTGATGAAAATAGTGAGTAATGATCCTGATTAAAGTGGTGTAAAAGGGAGGATTTGAATAATGATACTGATAGATAATTTTTCACAGGTGATGGCTCAAATAGAAAGCGAACGGGGTGTTGATAGGTCTGTATTAGTGCGGGCTATATCCGATTCGTTACTTTCAGCATGCAAGAAGAAGTTTGAAAATGCTGAAAACTTGAGAGTAGAGCTCAATGAGCTAACCGGTGAGACTAGAGTGTTCGCAGAGAAAGAAGTTATCGAAAAAGTAACTGATGAAGAAACGCAAATATCTCTTGAAGAAGCTATGGAATATGATGACAGCTTTAAGGTAGGAGATATTCTTGAAATAGAGGTTACTCCAGATGATTTTGGTAGAATTGCTGCTCAGACAGCTAAGCAGGTAATTATTCAGCGGATAAGAGAAGCAGAAAAAAATTCAATTTTTAATGAATTTAAAGGCAAGGAAGGTACTATTATTTCTGGTGTTGTTCAGAAGCTTGAGCGCAGAAATATTCTTATTAATTTGGGAAGAATCGAAACCATTTTAGGTCCGAGTGATCAAATCCCTGGAGAGATCTATAAACCTAAGGATAGGATTAAACTTTATGTCGTAGAAGTTAGGAAAACACCGAAAGGACCTCAAGTTGTTACCTCTCGATCACATCCTAGGATGCTGCAGAAATTGTTTGAATTAGAAATACCGGAAATACAAGATGGAATTATTGAAGTTAAGGGTGTATCCCGTGATCCGGGATCGCGATCAAAGATAGCTGTTAAGTCAAATAACCCGGATATAGGTGCGGTAGGTACGTGCGTTGGAAAAATGGGAAGTCGGATCCAGGCAATTATCAGGGAGATCGGAAATGAGAAGATTGACATCGTTGAATGGTCTGAAGATCCTGAAACGCTTATTTCGAATGCTCTGAAGCCTGCGAAAATAGCCAGAATAAAAATCGTAGATTTAAAGGAAAAAAAGGCTGAAATTACAGTTCCGGATGACCAGCTTTCATTAGCGATTGGAAAAGGTGGACAAAATGTCAGATTGGCAGCTAAATTAACCAATTGGAAAATTGATATCTTGAAGTTATCGGATATTCGAGCAGTTGAAGAGCAGCATATTAAAGAGCAGGAAGAAATTTTGATTAAAGAAGTAGCGAAGAGACAAGCAGAAGAAAACACGCTTCCGACAGAAGATCAGGAATGACCTGAAAAACTTACGGAGTGGTAGATGCATATTGAATTATTTTTATGGTTATTATACCTATAATTTGTTAGTGAGGGGGATATAAACTCTTATGTCAAGAATTAGAATATATCAATTGGCAAAGGATTTGAACAGAAGTACGAAAGATATAATCGATGCTCTTGCTAAGCTTGGAGTTAAGGTGGTTGGGCATAATTCAACGATCGACGATTATCAGGCAGTCAAGATAAGAGATTATTTTGTCCCTAAAAATGTTGTTCAAAAACCTAAGTTAATTATTCGTAAGATAGGCGAAGTTAAAGAAAGAGAAGCAGAAGCAGCAGCTGTGGCAGCAGCAGCGGCAGCAGAAGCTCTTAAAGTGGAAAGTGCTCCGGAAGTAATAAGTAAACCAATAGAAGCTATACCGGAAATGAAAAAAGAAGGCGAAAAACAAGAAAACCCATCTGAAATCCAAAAAACTAAACCGCAGACGATAGAATTACCAGACACAAATAAGAGATTGCCGCAGCAAGTTCAGCGTGTTATTACAATGAAGGAGTCTGAAACAAAGCCTGAAAGACGGCAGGAAACCACAATTGTTATTGCTCCTGCTCCTGGAGAGAAGCCAGCTGGAGAAGCGGCTCCTGCTACAACGGCGGCACCTAAAGAAGAAAAAAAGCGAGATCAAAAGTCAGATATTAAAAGTAAAGAAGAACGACAAGAGTTAATAAAGGAAAAGCAGAGTCAGCGACGTCAAAAAAGAGAAAAAAAGAGAAAACAGAAACAAGATAAAGAGCCTGTCATTGAGCAGGAAGAGAATGTCGAAGACGATGGTAGTGTAAAGATTATTCAGATAGATAAACAACAGTTTACAATTAAAGAATTGGCAGATACTCTTCGGGTTGGGCTTGGAGATATCATGAAAGTTGTTTTGTCAAAAGGGATGCTTTTAACACTTAATTCGGAAATTGATTATTCTCTTGCCGTACAACTTGCCGAACCCTTTAATATTGTGCTAGAGCAAAAAGAAGTTATTAGCAAAAAACAAGAAAGGGAAGAAGCGATGCTTCTTTCCCAGCTCGACGAAAAAGAGGAAAATCTTATATTGCGTCCCGCTGTTGTTACTATCATGGGTCACGTTGATCATGGTAAAACAAAGCTTCTTGATACTATTCGAAAAGCAAATGTTGTAGATAAGGAAGCTGGCGGTATTACGCAGCATATTGGAGCTTATCAGGTTAAAGTCAAGGATAAAATGATTACATTCCTTGATACTCCTGGTCATGAAGCTTTTACGGAAATACGGGCACGTGGTGCTCAAGTTACAGATATTGTTGTCTTGATTGTCGCTGCTGATGATGGCGTTATGCCACAGACGAAAGAAGCGATTGACCATGCAAAAGCAGCAGCAGTTCCAATAATTGTTGCAATTAACAAAGTTGATAAAGCTGATGCCGACCCTGAAAGAGTTAAACAACAGCTTACTGAGTTTGGACTCGTTACTGAAGAATGGGGCGGAGACACGGTATGTATTCCGATTTCTGCTAAGTTCGGGCAAGGTGTTGAAGAACTTCTGGAGATGATCACCCTTGTAGCTGAACTAAAAGAATTAAAGGCGAACCCAAATAAAGATGCTCAAGGTATTATTATCGAGGCTAAGCTTACCAGTAACCGTGGCCCTGTTGCTACAGCCATTATTAAGAGCGGTACTTTACGTGTTGGAGATTCTTTTGTTATCGGACCGATTTTTGGAAAAGTACGTGCAATGCTTGACTATAAAGGGAATCCGATTACTGAAGCCCCGCCATCCACCCCGGTAGAAATTTTGGGGATATCTCAGGTGCCGACAACTGGAGACATTGTACAGGTTGTAAAAAGTGAGAAGGAAGCAAAATCTATTGCCGATAAGCGCAGAATAGAGTTAGAGGAAGAGAAGCGTCGTAAACGTACGTTATCACTTGAGAGTTTTTCAAAACGTATTCAGGAAGGTGAAGTAGCAACCCTTAATATCCTTATAAAAGCTGATACTCAAGGATCTGTAGATGCTCTTGAGAAATCTCTTACCGAACTTTATTCAGAGAAAGTGCATTTAAATATTGTTCATAGCGGGACAGGTTCTATTACTGAATCTGACATAATGCTTGCAAAAGTTTCTGAAGCTATTGTTTTCGGATTTAATGTTCCTGTTAATGGCGAAGTTCGAAAGATTGCTGAAGATGAGGGCGTCGACATAAAGTTGTACAATATCATCTATAAGATAATTGAAGATGTTCAATCAGTACTCGAAGGTATGGAAAAACCGGAATTTGAAAAGATAAGAGTTGGTTTAATTGAAGTCAGAGCGCTGTTTACCTTTTCGAAGGTGGGAGCTATCGCGGGATGTATAGTTAAGTCCGGGCGTGTACAAAAATCCTCGAATATTGTAGTTGTGAGAAATAATGCGGCTATATTTGAAGGCAGATTAAGTTCGCTTAAACGATTCCAGGAAGATGCAAAAGAAGTTAAAGAAGGCTATGAATGCGGACTTGTTGTTAAAGATTTTAATGATTTCCAGGTTGGGGACCTTGTTGAGGTCTATGATTTGGTTGAGAAAAAGTAGGGATGACAATGAATCGCGAAATTCGAATCGCCGGAGTAATAAAAAAGGAAATATCACATATCATTCAAGCAAAAGTGCATGATAACCGTATTGGGTTTGTGAGCGTGACGAATGTTGAAGTTACCAAAGATTTGTCTTATGCCAAAGTCTATATAAGTACTTATGGTACGGATGAGGATAGGAAAAAGGCAATTGCCGGGCTGAAGCATGCCAAAGGGTTCATAAAACGAGAGCTAGCACAAATACTTCAGATACGGCAGATGCCTGATTTAACATTTATTGATGATCGGTCAATCGAGCATGGAGTTGAAATGATTGGAAAATTAAAATATTTAGACCATGCGCGTGAAGATCTGACATCCGATGACAAACGTTAGATAGTATTTTATGGTTTACCAAACTGAAGAAATATATCATACATTTACGAAGGCATCGAGGATTGGAATAGTCGGGCATATGAATCCTGATGGCGATGCATTAGGTTCTATGTCCGCGTTAGCCTTTCTTCTGGAACAGATTAATAAGACCATTATTCTTTATGTCCCCAATGAATATCCCTATAATTATAATATTTTACGGTTTGGAAAAAATATTAAAACTACTTTTGAAGAGGAAGATGCTCTCGATGTACTTGTTGCACTTGATTGCGGCAATGAAAAGCGGGTCGATGGCTATCAAAAGTTTCGTCAGGCTGTTCCCTGTGTAGTTAATATTGATCACCATTCCGATAATAACATGTTTGGCGATATTAACTGGATTGGTACCTATTCATCCGTTGGGGAAATGATCTATATATTTGCGGAGCAGAATAACTTATCCCTTACAAAGGATATTGCCGCTTGTCTCTACGTTTCGGTTTATACTGATACCGGGGGATTCCGCTTTCCTAATACTAATTCACATTCACTTATAACCGCAGGTAAGTTGATGGAATACGACTTTAATATGCCAGAAACTTTGGCTGCTATTTTTGAAAGAAAAAGCCTTGAGGAATTGCGAGATCTTGGCACGACACTTGCAAGTGCGGAGGTGGACCTTGATGGAGCTATTATTTGGACGGTACAACCATTGGCGGCGTCTGCATTGTCTTACGAGGCTGTTGATTTTCTCAAGACAGTAGAAAATGTTCAGGTAGCCTTGATATTTAAAGAAGTAGAAGAAAAAAAATATAAGGTAAGCTTGCGCTCCAAGGGGCACGTTGATGTTAGTAGTATTGCTGCCCATTTTGGCGGAGGTGGACACAAAGGGGCTGCCGGGGTAGTTATGACGGGTGATGCCACTGATGTACAACACCAGGTACTTGATTATATAAAAGAAGTAATTAACAGGTCGTAGTTTCGGGGATAGTAGCCTTTGCGGCCCTGTCTTTAAGTCTAAATTTGGAAAAAATGTTGTAGTTGGATATGCAGCTGTTAGTCAGTATGTCAAAAAGCATAATGTTGATCTGCACTACGATGGGGGGATTGGCTTGTTATTTATGCTATCCCTGAAATATGTTTGTGTAATATCAACTGAATAACAATAAAAATATGGACAAGGAATAATGGAAGAAATACAGGGAATATATAATATTTGGAAACCGCTCGGATTAACATCTCATGATGTAGTTAAGAAAATCAGATGGATTTCTAAGGTGAAAAAAGTAGGTCATGCAGGAACACTAGATCCCGGTGCGGAAGGTGTTCTCGTTGTTTGTATCGGAAGAGAGTATACCAAGACTATATCTTCTATAGCAAATACTACAAAAGAATATGTGGTAGGAATGACGTTGGGTATTATTACCGATTCCTATGATAGGGAAGGGAAGGTTATCAAAAAAGAGAGTGTAGCTATCGCCGATGATCGTATCCTTGAGATTGTGAAGAAATATAAAGGAGAACAGGAGCAAATTCCACCGATGTTCTCCGCAGTCCATCATAATGGAAAACGTCTCTATGAACTGGCTAGACAGGGGATAGAGGTCGAGAGGGCACCGCGTAAGATAACCATCCATGATATTGCCGTTGAAAAAATAACTCCCGGAGATAATCCTGAAGTGACGATGCGGGTTTCCTGTTCAAGTGGAACGTATATCCGGACATTATGTTTCGATATCGGAAATGATTTGGGGTGCGGCGCATTTGCCTCGTTTATTATCAGGACTAGGGTCGGTAATTATAATGAACGTGATAGTATCACATTAGAGGAATTTGAAAATGCCCATAAAAAATAAGGAAATAATAGATTATCATTATGAAAGAAAAGTTGCTTTAGGGGTTTTTGACGGAGTTCATAAAGGACATCAAAAACTGATTGAAAAATCATCTTTTGTTATGACATTTAATCCTCATCCGCAGATATTGACGAAGCCATATAATGACGGAATATTACTACTGACAACTTTAGAAGAAAAACAAAGCTTGATACCTCATCTCCTTGTCTTGCAGTTTTCTCAAGATATTGCTGCATTATCTCCTCGGGAATTCGTTGAAGAGATATTGATCAAGGAGTTGTCGATTGATGCCGTTATTGTTGGGTATGACTATGTATTTGGAAAGTCCAGGTCCGGGACGGTGGAAGACTTGATCCGTTTCGGGAAGGAGTATGATTTTCGCGTAGAAGTCATTGATAAGGTCAAGAAGGATGGTATTATCATTAAAAGTTCTTATATCAGAAGTCTGATCGGTAACGGCATGATAGAAGACGCAAATAAATTGTTAGGGCGAGAGTATTTTGTTTTTGGAGTTGTCGGTCATGGGAAACAGCTTGGGAGAACTCTTGGATTTGCTACTGCTAATCTTGTTGTTCCTCCAGATAAGCTCCTGCCGCCTCAGGGCGTTTATGGTGGCAAGATACTAGTTGACCAGCAGATACACGACTGTGCAATTAATGTGGCTTTGGAAGTTCAGGAAGGTTCAGTAACTACTAAGCATGATGACCTGATTATCGAAGCCCATATCTTTGATTTTAATCAAAATATATACGGAAAAAAAGTCGTACTTTATTTTTCTTTTTTTGTGAGAAATGAAATAAAATTTTCTTCGCTTGATGACTTGAAAGCTCAAATATCAAAAGATGTGTTATGTATTAGAGAGAGAATCACAAGTCGATGACGAGTGCTTATTGCTTATTGCTGGGCATGAAGTTTTTGTTTATATACATCTTTTTATAAATATGGTAAGATAAAATCCACAGTATTTACTATGGATAAATTATTTTGAGTGTTAAATTATTAGGAGGTTGGAAATGAGTTCAACGG
>Ga0209319_1002694_pt1 | contig 10569 bp, 9 predicted proteins | sample RifGroE2_FD_184000 | JGI IMG/M metagenome (GOLD analysis project Ga0209319, IMG submission 184000) | Groundwater microbial communities from Rifle, Colorado - Groundwater E2 (SPAdes) (version 2) | ecosystem: Environmental > Aquatic > Deep subsurface > Groundwater | place: Rifle, Colorado, United...
GTTCGTTAACAAGAATATCAAAATTATCCTTAATTTGTAACATGTATTATATTATATTTTACATAACAAAAATAATTATTAGAATAAATAAAACATTCATTAAAATAATATTTAATGTTAAAAATTTATGTTTACCCTTATTCGTTTTCCTTAACGCACTAATATTGTAAAAAAATTGAAATTTTAAAATGGTATTAAATGTGTTATATATTATATTAATAATTATAGTTTCATAATATAATGAACACACAATGGCGAGTTGTGAACGCTAGTGAATAACGAGAACTTATAAGAGCGAATGTAAATGAGCGAACACAAGGGAATAATTTGAGCGTGAGCGGAAATTATGGACTTATTGGAGTGAGTAACACGAACGGAACACAAAAATACATTAATCAACTTATTTTATTGATAAATATATCATTTACCCAAATAAATCAAACAAATCGACATATAAAATGTTGTTAGCTGCGAATCATATTTATACAATATTATATGAAAAAAATGATATTCCAAAATTACTGCATCAATTTATTGAAGTATATAAAAATGAGCCTGAACATAGTAATTATTTTATTTAAAAAATTCACCAACATATTAATTTATTAAGTATTACAATAATTTATTCGATATAATGCGCATTAAAAGATGAAAATTTGAATTTTATATACATAAACATAAGCATATATACATAAAACAAATATTATAAGCATAAATGTTAGCGCTATCTCAAGATATAATCGACAAAATAATTACAGATTTTAATAAACCAATTTGTGAATTAGCAAAAATGCGTTTATTAAATAAAAAATATAATAATATTATAAAACCCTTTTTCGAACATATTAATAACAAAACATATCGGAGTAATTATGAATTTAATCTATTAGATAAAGATGTCGATGCGAATATTTTATGGCTTATTGAAAAATATGAACATAAGTCAATTTATCGGAGTAAGTTATTAAAAAATTTTACACCACCATTAATCGTTGATGATATTGTTGATATAATGTTAACATACAACGAAATAAATGAGTTCGAAAAATTTATTTCATTAAATAAATTTGATATTTCAAATTATCTTAACAGAACTGATATTTGTAATGAATGTTTTTGTAATGATTTTGATAAATTTATGAAGTTAACAAAATTATATCATGCCGATGTATATAAAAATCGGCAACATATTTTTGAACAAGCTTTATCATGCGGAAATTTTAAATTATTTGAATACATGTTAGCAACATATAAAGATATCAAATTTGGAAAACAAGAGCGAAATGTTGAAGAATTATGTTCGATTATGTATGGTGAAAATTTAAATATTCTTAAGTATTGGAAAAATTTACAATTATTTAACGATTTTAATGATTATTTATTAATTGATTCAGTTATAGTTATAATGTTAATTAAAACTGGGTGTGGATCGATAAATTTTTTTGATGAGTTATTATTAATAGCTGATGATAAAAAAGAAGTGTGTCGTGATTTAATAAAAAAAAATTTTAAATGTTATGATAATAAAATAATGCAATCTGTTTTTGAAAATATAGGAAATGATTATATCAACAATCATGGATTTAATATTTTTGAAGAATATTGTAAATTTTTAAATTTTGATTCGAATGATGATGAAGAATTTACAATATTAAAATTGTATAATACAGCAAATATGAAAGAAGTATTACATAATAATATAATATTTGATGATTTTATGCAAATATTAGTTTGTAATCCGATTGATAAACGAATATATGAATGGGTTTTTAACACATTTAAAAATAAAATTTTAAATGATGACCAGATTTATATCTTCAAAATGAATTACAATATTTTATTTGGCACAAATTATGGTGATAAAAATATTGTTATTGACTTATCAAAAACATTCGATAAGTCGAAATGTGATAATGTTTTATCATATTTAATTGAAAAATGTAATGATATTGATTATATTAAATGGTTTTATGATTTTTTTGAGGATAATTTAAGTGATAAAAATATTGTTGATGCTTTAATTAATATTGACAATTTAGTCGATTGTAATGAATATATTAAGAATACGAATATAATTAACTTTTTAGCAGATATAATTATTAAACGACATATTAAGTTAAGTGATGACGATATAACATATTTAGAAACTTATTTAATTAATAATAACATGAATATTTTTCGAAAAAAATTATTTAACAAATTAGGATTTAATGATGATCTAAGTAGCGATAATTTAATTACTATGTTTATGCAAAATAATTATGATATAAATATTTTGGATTATTTATACAAATTTAATAGCAATCAGAAAATTAGTGTTATAAAAATTTCGGTCAAATTAAATAAATCTGATATATTTATTGAAACAATTAAACACTTAAAATTAAATAAATTAAGAAAAATACGGATACTTCATTATTGTGCTATTTTTGGAACTGATGAATTATTTATATATATGAAATCCAAATTTGTCAATGATCCTGTACAAATTTATAATATGTCATCAGTGATAACTAATTTTAATAAACATATTGATGGTGATAAATTAAGATATGATGCGATATTATTAAATAAATTATCAAAAGGAAATATTTATTGTCATAATTTTATTAAAAAAATGGAAAAGTTAAAAAATATAAATATTTAATTCATTTAATTTGAAATTATGAAACGATGCAACAATGTTGCAATGTTATAATTGATTTAAATTTATTAATTCATATTTGTATAACATTTTATTATTTGATCATTATATTTAATTTTTAGTGATTGTGAAAATTTATTAAATAGCTTAATCAAATCATCATTGTTAATTAAATATTTTTTAAACTTATCAACATGATCAATTAACAAACATAATAATTTTTCAGAATATAAATCACTATCCAACGAACACATAAAATCTAAATAGTTCGAACCTAATTTTACGCCAGCTAGATAAATCATATTCGCGTTTAATAAATTTGTTGGAATTTTTTCGAATATTTCCTCAATATAATGATATGATGATATTCTTAAAGCACATTCACAAATATTTTGTGTTAGTTTGTGTTGTGGAATTTTCTTAAATATGTTAATTGTATATCCACCATTCGGATCATAACGTAGGATTGATTCAATACACTTTTCTTCTGTTAAAATATTGTCATCAATTTTATCAATATATGTCGGATCAAATTCAAATAATTTCAATTGAAATTCTTTTGTAAAATTTTTTGGTACAATAAATCCACCATAAATTAGTTCATATAATTCAATATGTTCATTATTTTCAATTAATTTTAAACAATCTTCTTCATTTGGTTTATAATTATTGATAACACAATTATCAAATAAGCTGCTCATTATAGTTTGTTAATTAATAATTAATATTACTTACAATAAATAAATTTTTCAATTATTTATATTTCATGTTTGACAATCCTAAATTGTCAAATATGAAATATAATATAATTATCATAACGTAGTGGTTTCAATTATTTATATTTCATGTTTGACAATCCTAAATTGTCAAATATGAAATATAATATAATTATCATAACGTAGTGGTTTCAATTATTTATATTTCATGTTTGACAATTTAGGATTGTCAAATATGAAATATAATATAATTATCATAACGTAGTGGTTTCAATTATTTATTAATATAAATAATTGCCATAGCGTAGTTGTTTCAATTATTCTATCGACAAATAAAACATATACTAGATTTAATAAATTATTAATTAAAATATAAATTCATCATCCATACTCCATTTGTTTTTAATACAAATTGGCTTAGTCGAATTTTTTATCCATTCATTTAATATAAAATTTAAGCCAATATCAAAAATAGTTAAATTTGTTAAATATTTTATCACTTTATTTGTTATTTTTGTATTATGACCTAAATTCAGACTTATTAAATTTATTAAAAATTTTATTCATTTATTTGTTATATTTTTATTTAAACCTATATGCAATTCGGATAAATTTGTTAAATTTTTAATTCCTTCGTCTGTTATATTTTGATTATCACTTAGATATAAAGTATTTAAGTTCATTAAATTTCTTATCTCTTATTTGTTATTTTGATATTACAACATAAATATAAATTAGTTAAATTTGTTAAAATTTTAATTCCTTCGTCTGTTATATTTTTATTAAAATTTAAATGTAAGTAAGTTAAATTTGTTAAATTTTTAATTCCTTCATCTGTTATGATATTGTTAAATTTTAAATCTAAATAAGTTAAATTAGTTAGATTTTTAATGTTGTCGTTAAATATGTTAGAAATATTTTTAATATTCGTAATTTGGTTAATATCATAAAATATTAGTTTGTCTGTATAATTAACTTCATATTTATTAAAAATTAGTTGTTGGAATAATTTTAATTTTTTTTTCGACATTTGTGTCAATTTAAACAAAGTTATTAAATCACATTCGTTATTAATTAGTAAAATTATTTCTTCTGGTAATCGATCCATTTTGATATTAAAATATGTTTGTTATTATGTAACATATATTATTTTTAATTTTTTATTTATTAAATTCGTACTAACGCATTAACGATCCCAATTATTTTATATTTTTAATTAATTTTTTGTTAATTTTATTTCTGTAATTATATATTTTTATTTCGCTGTCTTTTTTAATTTGTGAATATCTTTTTATATTCGTTGGTGTACATTTTATAACTCCTTCAGCATCTTCATCATCGCCTGTTGTATCAAATTTATAAACAAACATAATTTGTTCTTTAATATTTTCTTTTTGTCCTTCTGATAACATAATTTCTGGTTTTTTACGTTTCAAAATTTGTTTTTTATTTTCGATCAAGTTTGTTTCAATAAGTTCATGATTTTCATTAATATTCAAATTATTTTTTTTTTCATTAATATTATTTATATCTTGTTCAATTTCTTCTTTTGATTTGATGATGTCTTCAAATGTTCGTTTGGCAAAAATTGACATATTACTTAATAGCTCTTCCATTGTGTTTTTTTTATTAACAGAAATAAATTTACCATTTTCCATAATTAACATATCATCAGATCTTAAATTAGTAATACAAATACAATTATTTTGTGGTACATTTTCATTCAAATATATTTTTGATATTAATGTAGGATAAATTTGTTGTCCTGAATTCAATATTTCTCTTTTATCATCAATTGTTAATTTATATAAATTTTCTTCTCCATAATCAACAATATAATTATTATTAATAACAACATTATTAAGTGTATTATTATTATTATTATTATTATTGTTAGTTATGTTATTATTATTTATTTCTAATTTTTTCGATTTTTCTGATTTTTTTGTTTTACTTGTTTGAATAATATTTTTATATTCTTCATTTATTTGTTTAATTTCATTATTTTCTTTTTCGGTCTGTTCTAGTTTAGTTTTTAATAAAATAATATCTTCATTATTTTTAATGTTTGTTGTCATTTGTTGTAATTCTTCTTCATAATTTATATGTTTCTGTTTATGATTATATAAACTTTGTCTGAACTTAAAAATTTTATGACATATTAAACAAATATGTTTGTCAACATTCGGCTTACATTCGGCTTCCGTTTGGCTTACATTCGGCTTACATTCGGCTTCCGTTTGGCTTACATTGTTAACTGTTTCATTTTCTAATTTATTATTAAGATCTTTATTATTAATTATTGATGGTATTATTTTAACTATGCTCTCATTTGTGTCATAAATATTTTTATTAATAATTTCGTTACTATTTACAAAATTATTGTGATTTTTTTTATTGTGTTTATACAATCCAGTTCTTTCTTTATAAATTTTATGACAAATTAAACATTCATAATTATGTTTATTATTTGTCAACATATTGTCAACATTGTCAACATTGTCAACATTGTCAACATTGTTATTAATCTCATTTTCATTTTTAATATTAAATTTTTCATTATTGAGATCTTTATTGATAATATTTTTAGGTTTACATCTTATTTTACGTTTTATATGTCTTTCATAATTAAATTTTTGAGTAAATTGTTTATTACAAATATCACATGTATAAATCATATTATGTATAATATATTAAATACACATAATAATTAAATTCATTTAAAAAAACGAGTAAAAATCGAGTAAAAATTGAGTAAAAAATCGAGTAAATGAGTAAACGAGTAAATATTTTTAGCGAGAGAGAGAGCAGGCATTTTTCAAAAATTTTAAAATAAAAAATTCAATTTTAGATTTTTTTTTTAAATTAATTATTTAAATATTTTTTTATAAAATTAAATAATTAATTAATTTTATAAATTATAATAGTCAAAATATTAATAAAAATATTAATAAAAATATAACACATAATTATATTTGGTGATTATGTCTTATAAATCATATCAAAATATATTCATTATTTATATAAAATTATGTAACGTATTAATATAAATGTCGGAAGTAAAAATAAAATCACATAAAGAAACTATATTTGAATTAGAATACAATGAAAATTTACAAAAAATATCATTATCATGGATATGTTTTATAAACACAATATCAAGATACTTAAATGAAATCGGAAAAAAAAATCAATACGAATTTGCGAATATTATTGAACGATTTATGATTTCACTTGCAAATAAAGAAAATATTACAGATATAACGAATAAAATGTCGAATGAGTTAAATGAAAAAAAAATTGTTATCAAACAATTATTATTATTAACTAATATGATTATTGATTGTATCGATCCATTGAAATTAAAATCAGACATTATTATATCATATAATTATGATAATTTGACCGAAAAATTTATTATTAAAATAAATAACAAAGAGTTAGTCAAAATAATTCCGAAAATACGTTATGATTTTTTACGCGAATATACAGATAATGAACCTATTGCTGGATTACTTATTAAATATGATTTGATAGGTGGAATGAAAGGACAACAATGGATGATTCCATTAAACATATATAAACAATTATATGATAATTTTCATATTGAGGTAGAAGGATTTGCTTCACCATTTAATACACAATTAATGTTAATAAATAGAAATTGTAGTTATTGTTCTATTTTTAAAAGTGATAAAATTTATGGATCAATCGGATCTTTTTTTAAAAATATGAAAAAAGGAACATTATCAAATAAAAATATTGTAATCAATCCACCATTTATTAATTCAATTATGACAAAAGTTGCATTATTGATATTACAACATAAAAAAACAGTTATATTTTGGGGACCAAATTGGACTGACGCAGAATTTTATCAATTATTGGATAAAGCAAAAAGTGATAAAATTATACTAAAAAGAAATGAATATTATTACGAAACATATACAGGACAAAAAATTAAAGCTAATTTTGATTCGGTAGTATTTTTTTTAAATACGACGATCGGTGATTTTGAATTTAAATATTAAAAATAAAATAATTATAAATTATTCAAAATTGATGTACAATACCATTTTCAATCCTAAGTCGATATTTCCATATAATATTCAACATTTCGATTTGACAAGAACACATATGTGTAATCATAATAATGATTTTTGAGTTGAACATATTGAAAATATTTTGAATAACTATAAAAGCAACTTGTCTATCAACACCTTGTTCAGGCTCATCAAGAATAAATACTTCTTTTTCCGGATGTTTACGCATTTGATATACACGTGTTGCAAGAGCAATTCTAGTTTTTTCCCCTCCAGAAATCCGTTCTTTAATCGCAACATCAAATGGATTTGTATTACTCATTTTAATTATTGTTGATTTAAGCTCTTCAGAACTTTCTTCGTTATCTGTTAATAAATTATTAAGCAATCTCGTCAAATCTTCAGTTGGAAAACATGGTGCTAAACATTCATTTATTAACTGATCAGAACTTTCATCATCGAACAAATTTCTGATCGTGATATTAGAAGTTGGTAATTTTTCTCTAATATTCTGATACATCTCGACATAAGCATGATGATAATTTTCTGGAGCGCCTTGACAATGACCAAAAGATATTCCTTTAATTTTTCCCATAAGAGCATTAACGAATGTTGTTTTGCCATGACCAGTTTTACCGACAATTATAATTTTTTCTCCTTTTGATATATTAAAATTAGATAATGATTCATCTAATTTAATATTTAAACCACCCACATGAACATCGACTTTTGTTAATGTAAGAGTTTGAGGAAATGGTAAATGAGTTGGATCAGCAGTTGATGAAAGTTTGTTAAAGAATTTTTCATATGATTCAAAATTTGTTTCGTATCTGTTATATTGGTTTAGAAAACATGATAATTGTTTAATAGAACTTGTCATGTTTCCTAAAGTCCTAAGAGACAAATAGAAATTTTGAATTGAGTTTCTCATTCCAAAACAAATTAAGATAACCGAAATTTTGTTAATAAGATTAGTTATCATCATTGTCTGTTTGAATAAAAATTCGACAGCTTCCCAACGATTAATATTAATTGTTGTCAGATTATGAACAAAATGAACTGATTTTTCTTTGCATTGGAACGCAGGCAAATTAAGTTTAATAATATCTGTCGTACAATCACATTCTTCACGAGTCGAAACAAGTTGTTTGGAAAAATTTGTTTGTTTTTTATTAAGAAATAAAATATAGCTCATCACATTAATCAAAATAATTATACTCAAGTATAATACCATTTTCTGGAAACAAAAAATAATAATGCATTGGATAAACATATTAACTAATTGAAGAGCAGTTGGTAGTCCCCATTCAATTAAATGTCCAATTGCAGAACTTGCTTGATCCATTTTTTGATAAAATTTTTCTGCGGTTGCTTTATTTTTTGATTCAAAACTTAATGAATTGTATCGTTCGAGTGCTTTTTGATTAAATTTGATTGATATCAGTCTTGAAACTTTACTATTGTAATAATCAACGACAATAGTTGATAAAAACGAATCAATCAAATCACTCGTAACAAATATAATCATTGCAATTGATCCGAAACGTTTAGATGATATAAAACATAAAGCCAAACTTATGATAATACTTAAAAAAGTATTAATAGCATTTATCGCGATAATTGGTTTGATTAACTTACAATCGATCAATAATGTAATTGTGTTGCGCACAAATCGAGAAAACATATCGTTATATGATTGATAAGACAATACAAAGAATTTATATCGCAAATTAATGAGCCTGTCATAAAAAAAAAATTTCAATTTTTTATATTTCATGCTTGGACTAGACACGAAATATAAAAAATTGAAAATAAAATTTCATATAACCCACATTAATATTTGACATTTATTCATCTCACAAAAACACTCGAAATACTCAATCAAAAATGAGCACTCGAAATACTCGGTTTGCTTGGCACGCAGAAAATGTTGATCCATCAATTCAGCAAAAAAAGCAATATGCTGAAGAACAAAAACAATTGGTCGTTCAACACAAACAAAAATTGGCTAACACTTGTTGGAACAAATTACACGCTCCAACCATTTCAACCGTTTCACCTGTTTCGCCTATTTCAACCATTTCAACCGTTTCACCTGTTTCGCCTATTTCAACCGTTTCACCTGTTTCAACCATTACAACTGTTCATGAAACTGTTCATGAAAATGTATTCGAAATCATTTCATTTGAAGATGCAAATGAATTGATTGAAAAACGAAATACAATTATTGCATCTATTAAGAATTACAATGAAGCAAAATCAATTGAAATGTTTGGAACATATGTTTATCGGAACCCAAATGAAAACTTTATTGATTACGTTGGGAGATTCGAAAAAAACAAAAAAGAGGTTGAAAATGCCAAAAAAATTGTTGAGGATTTCGAAAAAATATTTAAAAGTCCTGAAACAATTCCATCAAGTGATCGTCCACAAATTGTGGAAGTTAAATTTGGTTCACAATTTAATAGGTTTATTTCCAACACGGAGCCAAAAGCAAAAGAACGTGTGTTGTTTGTCAAACATCATTGTTATGGTATTGATGCAAGAGGTCAACAATATCAAAATGATATGATTTTAAAATTTGTCAACCCACCATTTAGTTTTGACAAATTAGGAATCAGCTCATTTTGCTCGACTTCATGGATCTTTAATGTTACTGATAATGGCGGGTATGATTACATGGGATGTGTTGGATCGTCAATTGGTAATTCTTTGTTCGAAAATGTATCCAGATTTATGAATCATCATGTCATGAATGATGATTCTAAATTTTCTGAAATCGCGCTGTTTCCAATGATCCCATCTAAAGAATTTGTTGTGTATGGAAGATATCATGGAACTGGATAGTATGTACATATTTTTTATTTAATGTTTTATTTTATGTTTTATTTTATGTTAATTAACAAAGAAAATAAAAAATTGCATGGACATTGTATACGATGTCTAGCTAATGAAGATCTTATCATGAAACCGTTAATGCAGAATTTGAGACGACGTCTCAAATTCTCTCAGTAACCGTTACATTATGATATTTTTTTATAAATTAATATTATTGTGTTAAGGAAAATGAATAATACCAGACACTTAAATTATAGATTAATTTTTTGTAGTAAATTAAACATATATTTTTATTTATTAAAATTAATAGATAAAATTTTTTTCTGAA
>Ga0209319_1002697_pt1 | contig 10555 bp, 14 predicted proteins | sample RifGroE2_FD_184000 | JGI IMG/M metagenome (GOLD analysis project Ga0209319, IMG submission 184000) | Groundwater microbial communities from Rifle, Colorado - Groundwater E2 (SPAdes) (version 2) | ecosystem: Environmental > Aquatic > Deep subsurface > Groundwater | place: Rifle, Colorado, United...
AATATGCGCCAACACCATATGATCGTTTTCAAGTTTTACCTTAAACATAGCATTTGGTAGGGATTCTATTATTGTTCCTTCAAATTCTATTGTTTCTTTTGACATTAATACCTCGGAATATTTTTTTCCATAAAATTTCACTCTAAACTTGATTCTACAATGAACATATTATTTGACAAGTTTTAATGCTCTCAATCTTAAATCAAAAGTACAAAAACCTCGATTTTAAAACCAATGATTACTTAAAAATTCAAATATTCAAAAAAATATTCCCAACTATTTGAATTAAAAGTTTTACATTTATTCATATATGACTCTGATTAATATTACAAAGTTAAAATTTCGGGACCATCGCTTGAAACATGAACTGTATGTTCAAAATGCGCCGAAGGTCTTCCGTCATCAGTAACTACAGTCCAATTATCTTCCAAAACATGTACAGCTCCTGTTCCGAGGTTAAACATTGGCTCTATTGCAATGACCATGCCTGTTTTTAATTCAGGACCGGGATCGCCTGTTCTGAAATTATACAGAAATGGGTCTTCATGCATTGCTTTTCCAACACCATGCCCGCCATATTGTTTAACAATACCATATCCGTGCAGATTAGCCCTGTCTTCTATAGCTGCTGATACAGTTTCATAAAGTTTATTTCCCGCTATCATCTGTTCAATAGCATCAAAAAGCGCCTGATTTGTTACTTCAAGAAGCTGCTTAAGCTCGCCTGTAATGTTTCCTACCGGATGAGTAAGCGCGGAATCGCCCACCATTCCTTTATAAACAGCGCCCACATCAATGCTTATAATATCGCCTTCTTCCAGAAAAGTTTCTTTGGAAGGAATACCATGAACCACTTTTTCGTTAATTGAAGCGCAGATTGTCGCAGGATAGCCATGATAACCTTTAAAAGCAGGAATAGCTTTGTTTTTGAGAATTATTTTTTCTGCGATTTCATCCAGTTCCCACGTTGAAATTCCCGGCATGATAAGTTCTTTTATCGTACTATGAACTTCAGCCACAATACTGCCGGCTGTTTTCATCAGGTTTATTTCATATCTTGATTTGCGTGTAATCATTTTATTTTTACTTCACATCAAATTGGTCGTATCTGTGTGGATTCATGGTTTTATATACACCATAAAATACTATACCTGCAAGCAATAAAGATAATGCCATAAAGAAAAGAAGTTTCATTTAAATCAATCTCCCGTTTTTAATTTTTTAAGTTTTTCTAAAATATAATTTATTTTATTATTAAATTCACTAATAAAAATCATTAAAAAAGTAATAAGAGCAAATCCTATTATAATAAGCAAAATTTCAAGAAAATTATGTTTAACATTAAATGCCCTGATTATAAGCCCGATAGTTCCACCTATAGAAACAATAAGCGAAGCCCAAAGATGTGCTTTGTCTGACCTGTAAGTATTTAAGAGTTCTTTTAAGTAATCATTATCCATAAGCTTATTTTATCAGCAATCACAATATTTTGAAATACATTAAAATTTGTAAACTTATTTGAGTTCATACAGCAATTTTTTATCTTCACATGATTTATATAACCAGAAGTAAAAAATTAGGAGATAAAAATTATGATCACATTAAACACACAACACAACACAACTAAATCGTAATTTAAGAAATCATGAAAACAAACCTGCATTTACTGGAGCTGTGGCAAAAGCAACAGGTTTAGTATTGGGAGTTCCTGAAGCAATTTTGGGGACTTATCGTGGTACTGCAATATTATCATCAACATCAGCATTAGGCGGATTAGGAATAGCATCAAAAAGTCTTGTGCTACAATTTTTAGGAACATTAAGTGCAGCTTCAATGATTTTTGGTTATATTTTATTTTGCGATCATGCTCAATCAAGGAATGATACAACTATGACAGATGTGTTTAGAAAAAGTGCAAAAGATTTTGACGAATTTTCTAATAAATCACCAAAAGTTTCCGAACTTTCCGGAATAATTAAAAATGGAATTAAAAAATTAATCAAAAAATAATTTGATTAAATCTTATTTATTTTGCAGCGGAAACGCCTAATACGTCTGTAATATCAGAAAGAATTTTATCAATTTGTTGATTGCCGTTGATATTTCTTACAAGATTTTTTTCTCTTTGCGTTAAAGTTGCGCCGCATTTATCGCAAACATCAGCAACTTTCGGGGCTTTAAATTTTGTATTATATTTTTCACCGCAAGCGCATGACTTTCTGAAAGCCATTCTGTCAATGAGAATATTTTCATCAACTTCAATGTTTAATACATGCTGAATCACAATTCCTGTTTCGCTCATAATATCCTCAAACATTTGAGCTTGTTCGGGGCTTCTTGGAAAACCGTCAAGAATAAAGCCGTTTTGCGCGTCATCTCTTAATAATCTATTTTTGATAATTCTTACAACCAATATTGCAGGAGCAAGCTGACCCTGATTCATAAAAGATTCAGCAAGTTTGCCTTCTTCTGACTGTAATGCTATTTCTTCTCTAAGCATACTTCCTGTGTCAATGTGAGGTATCTTAAGAAGTTTTGCTAATTGACTTGCTTGTGTGCCTTTGCCGCATCCCGGCGCGCCTAAAAAAATCACTCTAGTTTTCATTGTTTTAAAAATCCTTCATATTGTCTAGCTAATAAATGTGTTTTTATCTGGTTTATAAAATCAAGTGCAACCCCGACCATAATGATTAAAGAGGTTGAACCTAATCCCTGTAAAGGTGTTATGTGTGTTGCTTGTGTTGCAATACCCGGAACAAGCGCGATTATTCCAAGCCCTAAAGCACCTATAAATGTAACTCTGCTAAGAATTTTATCAAGCGCATCAGCTGTGGGCTTGCCAGGCTTAATACCCGGGATTGAACTTCCGTATTTTTTCAAATTATTTGCAATTTCTTTTGGCTGCATATTCGGCATAATTGAAGCGTAAAAGAAAGTTAAGCCGACTATTAACAAGAAATAAATAATATAATATGAATATCCTGATAACAAATCATTACTTATAAAATCTATAATGTTTTTCATAACTTCAGGCATATTGCCTTTGCTGAGCATACTAAGTATTGTAGTTGGGAAAAGTAAAATAGCTACTGCAAAAATTATAGGCATTACACCGCCCGGGTTAAGTTTAAAAGGAATATGGGTATTCACTCCGCCATAAACCTTATTGCCGACTTGCCTTCTGGCATTTACTATAACTACTTTTCTCATGGCTTCCTGCATTATAACAATCAATACAAGAGTAGCAAGGAAAATCGCAATCAGTAAAACTAATGCAAATGCCATACCGGTATTTCCACCGACTAACTGCCCTGTTGCCCCAAAATATGAGGGTATTCTGGAAATAATACCAATAAAAATCAATATAGATGCACCATTTCCGATACCGTTTTCTGTAATAAGTTCAGCAAGCCACATAATAAACATTGTACCAGCGGTAAGAGTTAAAATTGAACCTATAAAATTTAAAACAGGTATACCGTCAGGAGCAAGCATGCCCATTTTGCTTAAATATGTTAAAAATACAGTTGACTGGAATACAGACAGTATTACAGTGAAATATCTTGTATATTGGGAAAGTTTTCTTCTTCCTGCTTCGCCTTCTTCTTTTTGAAGTTTTTCAAGAGCAGGTACAGCAGCAGCAAGAAGCTGCATAATGATTGAAGCTGTGATATATGGACCGATACCGAGTGCGAATATAGAAACTTTTCCTAACGCGCCGCCTGTAAAAATATCAAGAAAACCAACAAGGTCGCCCATTTTACCTGAAGTTAACAATTCCGCATTATTTATTCCGAATATAGGAATTTGTACACCAAATCTAAAAATTGCTATCATCGCAAAAGTAAATAGCAATTTTTCTTTTAGCCCTGATGCCTGCCACATTCCTGCTACTTCATCAGTCGTAGGCATTTTTATTTTAGACATAAATTACTCCTCAAATATACCCCAAGTGGTTTTTAAATTAAAATGTCATTCTGAGGGTTTTTAGTAAAAGAATTCACGTCAACAATAGACTATTAATCTATACAAATTCTTCACATCACTCAGAATGACAATAATATTAAACTAATAAAGCTTTGCCGCCGGCCGCTTCAATTTTTTCTTTTGCTGATTTTGTAAAATGTCTTGCTTTAACGGTTACTTTTCTTGTTAATTCGCCGTTGCCAAGTATTCTTAATTCATCATATTTTTTGCCGTATAAACCTTTTGCTTTTAATACATCAAGATCAATTTCATCTTCTTTCATATCGGCGATTTTAGATATATTAATTTCTGCAAAAACAATCGGATTAAGCGATCTGAAACCATCTAATTTAGGGGTTTTTCTGTAGCCTGGCATTTGTCCGCCCTCAAAACCGATTTTTCGGCTGCACCCTGAACGCTGACCTTCACCGTTATGTCCTCTTGTGGAAGTTTTACCGTGACCTGAAGCTCTGCCGCGTCCTACGCGTTTTCTTTTCTTTGTAGCACCTTCAGCAGGTCTTAAATCTTCTATTCTAATTTCTGTTGTTTCCATTTTTATCACCTTTATTTGTTTCTTGCTTTTTTTATTTAGATTGCCACGTCGAGGCTAAAGCCTCTCCTCGCAATGACAAGTGACCTAATTTAACATTTCGTGTAAGGTTAAGCCTCTTTCTTTTGCTACTTCACCGAACAATCTTAACTCGGAAAGCGCTTGAATTGTTGCTCTTGCAGCATTTAACGGAGAATCTGAACCTAATGATTTACATAAAATATTTTCTATTCCTGCCAATTCTAATACAGATCTTGCAGAACCGCCTGCAATAACTCCTGTACCTTCAGCGGCCGGTTTTAATAAAACTTTGCCCGCTCCCGCTTTCGCAGTTATTGGATGAGGAATTGTTTTCTTGAAGATAGGCACTTTAATAAGGTTTTTTCTTGCTTCTATAATAGCTTTTTGGATAGCTCCAATAACTTCATTGGATTTTCCACAGCCTATTCCCACGCTGCCTTGTCCGTCACCGACAACAACAACAGCTCTAAAGCTTAATTTTTTTCCGCCTTTTACTACTTTTGTTACTCTTCTGATTTGAAGTACTCTTTCACGCCATTCGCCACCAGCTTTAGCTCCGGCAAATTCTTCTTTAGGTTCTTCAGTTTTGCGGCGACCGCGTTTTACTTGTTCTTCCACAGATTTAAGCCTCTCTTTTATATATTTATACTAATCATTACAATCTTAATAAGAATATTTAATAATAAACAAAAAAGATAATCAATAATCAAGTATTTAAATTCAGGTTTTTTATAAAATTTGGTAACAGGCCAGGTCGTCATTGCGAGGAAGCGCGAAGCGCTGACGCGGCAATCTAAAAAATATAAATATCATGCTTATTTTAGATTGCTTCGTCGCAAGCTCCTCGCAATGACGTGATTTGTTACACATAACCTGACCTGTTACTAATACTTAAAGATACTTAATATTTTTTTACATTTGATATTGTAATTAATATAATGATGTGATAACATTCACAAATAGTAGTAAAATCTGCTATTTGCGAACAAAATAAACCTCAAACCTGAAGGGGGGTTAGAATAAATTGTCAGAAATACAAGTAGGTCAAGACGAAAGCATTGAAAGCGCGCTTAAGCGATTCAAGAAAAAAATCCAAAAAGCAGGAATCTTGTCCGAGATTAAAAGAAGAGAAAGATACGAAAAACCAAGCGTTAAAAGAAGACGCAAATCTGAAGCTGCACGCAAAAGACGTCATTAATTTCGTATAAAAATTCTCGCATAGAATTAAAAAAGAGATGGATTTTACCATCTCTTTTTTAATTTTCATACTGATTTGAAAACATTTCTCTTACACCCACCCCCTGCCCCCTCCCTTGAGGGAGGGGGTGAGAATCAGAAAGGGCTGCGCCCTTTACCTGCTTTTTATATAAGTTATATTTCGATTGCATTTTAATATCAATAAGCCTTAAGCCATGATTTTCCAGGAGAAATAAGGCTCATAGACGGACAAAGCCACATAAATTTATATTCTTCAGGAATTTTTTTTAACTGATAATTCAATTTTATTGCTTTTTGCTGGTATTTCAAATTATCCAGCTCTTTTTTGTATTTTTTCAAATTATCCAGTTCTTGCGTTAAATCTTTATATTTTTTTCTGCATTCCTTTGCCCAATTATAATAAGCGCATTCTTCTCCCAAAATTACATAAGGAGTACCGGGAAAATCTCTGCATAATTCAGGTCTGTCTTCATAAATAAGGCATTGTTTTTCTTTAGAATAATACCTGCATTTGTAAAAAACTAAATCTTCCGGCTTTGTTTTGCTTCCACCTGCTTCCGAAGACTTTATACTTCTTTCAATTATATTCGGATAAAGAGTTTTAGCCTCTTCAATATTTTTATAAGGAACAAATATTGAAAAAAAATCTCTTGCAAAATCCTCTCCCGCAGCCGCTTTTTCAAGAAGCTTAAGATATGAAGCCGAAGGAGAAGCGCAATTACAGCAAGTTCCGCATTGAACACATTCCGGTAAAGGAATATTAAAATTTTCAGACCATTTTTTCAATTTATATTTCTCTAAATTTAATAGAACTCTTGGGCGGTAATATGTTTTGGAAAATATAATTCGCTTTAATACAGTACATATTGTTTAATTCTTGTACTGCTTATAGGTATATCTCTTGGAATCAAAACAATCGGCTCACTCCCAAATACAGGTAATTGAAAACCAAACAGCAATGTTTGATATTGATAAATAAGCTGAACCATAATTCCATCTTCAGTAGGAGACCTATAGTCAACAACAAGAGTAAGAATAGGAGTGGCAACTCCATCAATAAGCCTAGTTTCAGTGCTAACTATTTCATAAAGAGCATAAGGTCTTGCCCCAAAACCCGTCCCCAAGTCATTATAGGCAAGCGTTAAAGTTGGAATACTAAGCGATCCTTTTCTCTTCATCACAACATCGCTTGCTGCTTTTGCAGCTTTATTAAAACCTGTATTTGAAGTATCTGCAATGTTATTAGAAGTCATTGTATCAAGCACAAGTTTTCTTGATGCTGCTACGGCAGCTTCTGTAGCAATATCTTCAACTACATTTACATTTCTGTAAAACATAGCAAATTCAAGTATTCCAAACAAAATAACAATTAAAAGAGGAATAATAAAAACAAATTCTATTAAATTTTGAGCTGGTCTTTTCAAATTAATTTTCTCTCTTTTTTCATTCTTTGTTTAAATAATAAACCTGAAAACACTTTTAATTTTACTTAAAATAGTTTTTGTTTCAGATTTAATAACCGGATCATAGTATTTATTATATTCTTCTATTACATTTTTCGGCAAAGATTCACCATTTTGTAACATAATAGCCAAAGATTCCAAATAATTATCCTGTTCTTGAGCATATTCAACATCTTTTTTTCGAAAATCCTCATCTGCTTCAAAATGAACAAGCGCATGCCATGCGCATTGCAGAGAATTATCTTCTATTTTACAGGGAAATTGTTCTAAAGCTTCTCTTACACAAATTTCTCCTGCCAAAACTTTAAAAATAAGTTCAGCAACATACTTTTTTTCATCCTGTACCGATAAAGAAGACGTTTTCATTATCTATAAACTAATACACCCGCACAAACTTTATCTGCTGCCTTAATAAGATCTCTTATTTCTCCTTTAAAATATTGTTTGGCAAGTTTTTCAATAGCGCTTATACCTGCTTCATTTCTGGAAATCAAAGATTTGTAGAAGAATTTTTTATTAAATTTAACTCTTTCAAGGGATTCTTTCTTTACTAAACGATCAAGCACAGTTTTTACAGTGGTATATGCCCAACTCTGTTCTTCTGAATTAATTCTTAACTGCACTTCTGACACATCAATCTCTTCATGTCCTGAATCTTCCAAGTCCCAAATTGCATTCATGATTATATTTTCAAAGTCACCCTGCTTAAAATCCATAATTAATACCTCTTATATTCTTATCAAACTATTATAATTTTAGTAATGTTTATAAAAAAATTGTCATGCTGAACTTGTTTCAGGGTCTATTATTTGGGTAGACCCTGAAACAAGTTCAGGGTGACAAGATAAAAACTTATATCTATATCAAAAAATTATTTATTAATTTCCAAAGTTTATGTTACTTGGTCCAAATTTTACTTCTTCAACACTAGATTTAGAATTATCAAAATTATTCCGACTTGTCACATTATATTGCTGATTATTTTTTAATAGTACTGCTCCATTTTTGTATTTAACCACACCAGAATCACTTTGTTCTGTTAATAAATTATCTCCAATTATATTACTCTGCGTACATCCTGAGCATATAAGCAGTATTGTTGGTATAATTAATAGTTGTTTTAAAAAAGCTCTGTTCATTTTGTTGTTTTCTCAATTGAAGTTAATTTATATGAAATGAATTATTAACTTTCAAAAAAAAGAGCTTGTCCAAAAACCTTATTCTATTTTAATTTTATCTTCTACTACAATTATAATACTATTTATATAAATTTGCATCATTTAAAAACTTTTGTTTTTAATGTTTCTTAATAGTTGCATAATTCTTAACAATTCTTAATGCACGAATTGCTAATTAACCAAATTCGTCATTGCGAGCAAAACAGGGAACCCACTTTTTTGATTAAATATCAAAGGGACAATCAATAAATGGATTGCTTCGTCGAGGCTAAAGCCTCTTCTCGCAATGACGGTTAAAATTTAATTCGCTATAGGCAATGTAAAATTCACTTCAAACCCGTCTTTCGAGGAAAGCGAAATTTTGCCGCTCATAGCGTGAATTAAGCCTCTTACAATAAACAGCCCCAGTCCTGTTCCTCGTGTTGTCCTTGTAAGATCATCCTCAAGCCTTGCAAACTTATCAAAAAGATGATGAAGTTTATGTTCTTCAATTGGAGGGCAATCATTTCTTATTTTAATAACCACAAAATTAGCAGATTGAGAAACTTTTATATCTATTTCAGAATTTTCAGGAGAATATTTCATGGCATTTTCAAGAAGATTTATCACTATTTGAAACACTCTATCAGGATCTGCCCAGACAAACGGCGGGGTTTCAATAATATCCAGATTTACAATCCTATGCTGTTTTTGCTGCATTGAAAGAATAGCGTTTTCAAATACCTCTTTCAGGTCTACTTCTGATGGAAACACTCTTAAAAAATCTGATTCTATCTCGGGAACGACAAGAAGATCATCCACCATCCTGCTTAATCTTTCTGTCTGCTGTTTTATGACTTTTAACGATTTTACTTTCATTTCTTCGTCAATATTAACGTCATTTCTTAAAAGTCTTGAAGTATAACCTTTTATGCAAGTTAAAGGTGTTCTGAACTCATGGCTTACTGTATCTATCAGGTTTGATTTCATTTTGTCCAGTTTTGACAATTGCTCATTAGCTTCTTGAAGCTCCATATATCCTTCATCAACTTTTTGCGCCATATCATTAAATTTTGACATGAGAAAAACTATTTCATAAGGAGTGAAAAAATCTTTTACAAGCCTGACTTTTCTTCTGTAATTTCCTCTTCCTATAGCGGATATAGACTTAAAAAGCTGTGCCAGATTTGTATTTAGTGAATATGAATATAAAACGCCAAAAATAATTATAAAAACAGCTGATATAAGAATAGATACTATTATTTTAATCCTTGCATCTATTATTCCATAGTGAGTTAGCTGCTTTGGCGTTGCAACTATTATTGCCCAATCAGGTTTATTAAGTTTTAAAAACACATTTGGCTGATTTTTAAACTCTCCGAACATAATCGGTTCGCCGATTTTATAATCTTTTGGAACAAAATGAATAATTCTATTGAAAAGCTCTTTATCCTCATTGTAAGACATAACAATATTATTTTTTGAATCAATTATATAAACCGGTCTTTTGTCGTTTACTAAATATTTAAAAAGGTCATTTTTAAGTTTCTTAATATCTATAAATTTCCTTAAATACTTTCCATCTTTAAGTTTTACATACATTACAATCGCATTTTTCCTTGCATCAGGAAAAATTTCTGTGTCAGTACCGTTAAAAAGCTTTCCTTCATTCGTTTTATTTATGTTTTCATCACTTTTTATTATATCTATTTGCACAGTTTCATCTGAAAAACCGATTATTTCATCCAAATAACTATTAACTTTTCCTTTTGGAATAATATAATCCATGCTTTTAGCAATATACAAAAGCGCCAATTTTTTTCCTTCAAAACTTTTTTCAAGGCGTTGATAAACGCTGTCTGTAGTGATTATTGCAGAATATCTCAGCTCAGCCCTTACAGCGTGCTGATTTACGTTTGTGACAATCAACGCTGTTATACATAAGGGCAACAATACCCCTATGAAAAACACCATCATTAATTGTTGCGAAATTTTAAACCGTCTTATTTTCATGAATCTCTTTAACCCAAATTGGGTATAAATTTATATACTGCTACAAAAAATAATTCTAATTTTAACACATATTTATACTCATATTTCACAGCTCGAATTAATTTAGTAATTGCATATAAAAACTTTTTCCAAAAACGAGCATTATTTTAATGTTTTAAATATAATAA
>Ga0209319_1002698_pt1 | contig 10548 bp, 9 predicted proteins | sample RifGroE2_FD_184000 | JGI IMG/M metagenome (GOLD analysis project Ga0209319, IMG submission 184000) | Groundwater microbial communities from Rifle, Colorado - Groundwater E2 (SPAdes) (version 2) | ecosystem: Environmental > Aquatic > Deep subsurface > Groundwater | place: Rifle, Colorado, United...
CAGAACATGGCTCAAGAATGGCAGCAATGAGTAAAGCTACGGACAATGCAATGGAACTATTAAAAGGTCTTAGATTGTCATATAACAAAGCTCGTCAGACATCTATAACCAATGAAATACTTGAAATTGTTGGAGGAGCTGAAGCTCTTAGAAAATAATAAAAGAAGCTATAGATAAACATTAAATAATAAAAATTATGTTAAAGAAAAAAGTAGAAGAAGCATTAAATAATCAAATAGAAGTAGAAGCTTTTTCATCTCAATTATATTTGTCAATGGCATCTTGGTGTAATAGCAATGGCTTTCCAGGTGCAGCGCAATTTCTTTATACTCAAACAGAAGAAGAGCGTTTACACATGCTGAAAATATTTCATTACATTAATGAAAAAGGAGGACATGCAGTTGTTCCTGCACTAAAAAAACCTCAGGATAAATTTAAATCAGTAATAAACATCTTTGAAGAAGTTTTAAAACATGAGCAATACGTAACTTCAACTATTGATAAATTAATGGAAGTTTGTATGACGGAAAAAGATTATACAACAGCAAACTTCCTTCAATGGTATGTTAACGAACAAATTGAAGAAGAAAGCACGGCTCAAGGTATTATTGACCGTATAAAACTTATAGGCAAAGAACCATCTGCTTTATATTTAATAGATGTGGAACTAGAAAATATTCTTGCAAAAAAATTAAAAGCTGCTGTTGCTAATACAGCACAAAAATAATTAATTTAAAATATAAACTTATACCCTCTAATAGTTATTTAAAAATACTATTAGAGGGTATTTTATTTGTGTTAACATGTGAAAAATCATGAGGATTATTATTTGACTAATTTACAAATATTAATAATTTAATTTACATTTGCACTTATTAGGCTATAAAATTATAAACATGTCATTTCAGCTATCAATAGTTGTTCCTTTGTATAATGAGCAGGAAACTTTTCCTTTTCTTATTGAACGCTTGAATAAGCTTATGCAAAGTAATCCATCTATAAAAATAGAAGTCGTGCTTATAGATGATGGGAGTAAAGACAATACATCAATGCTAATGGCTCAATTAGCTTATATGGATGATAGGTATCAATGCGTTTTTTTATCAAGAAATTTTGGTCATCAATTAGCTTTAAGTGCAGGATTAGAATGCGCGAGAGGTTCTGAAGCTATAATGGTTATTGATGGCGATTTGCAAGACCCTCCAGAGTTACTAACACAATTTTATAACTATTATTTGCAAGGTTATGATGTAGTTTATGCAATAAGAAAAAACAGAAAAGAATCAAGGCTTAAACGTTTAGCATATCATGTTTTCTATAGATTACAAAGACGTGTTACAAATGTAGATATTCCTATTGATGCAGGAGATTTTTCATTAATTAGCAGGCGAGTTGTTGATATACTAAACAAAATGCCAGAAGAAAGTCGCTTTATAAGAGGATTACGCTCTTGGATAGGATTTAAACATATAGGGATAGAGTATGATAGAGATGAAAGGAAAGCAGGAAATACGAAATATTCAATATCGCAGCTAATTACTTTGGCATATAATGGTATTTTTAACTTCAGTGATTTTCCCATTAAGCTTATAACAAGACTTGGATTTTTCACCGTAATGATAGGTGTTATTTACTTTATTTTAACTCTTTTGAAGAAATTTTTTTGGGGAGTTGTTCCAGAAGGATTTACGGCATTGCTTTTTGCAATAGTTCTATTTAGTGGAGTTCAATTAATATCTTTGGGAATTATTGGAGAATATGTGTATAGAATTTTTTTTCAAACTAAAAACAGACCATTGTTTATTATAAAGGAAAGAATTGTAGAAAAGCAAAAATTGAATGAGTAAGATAAAGAATACATCCTTTGTTTTATTATCATTAGTCAACTTAATCGGTTTAGTCTATCTAGTCATTTTAGGATACTATAATCGTCTAGCTTTGGATGATTATGCTTTTATTGGTTATATTCGTGATTATGGCTTCATGAGTCCTTTTACGTATTGGTATCCAAACTGGCAGGGGCGGTTGTGTCCTCAATTTTTAGTAAATACTATTTTGAAAATATATGAAGTTATTCCTTCAATGATTCCATATTTGATATTTATGACAATGGGGTTTGTTGCAGGGGTATATCTTATATTAAAACTTTATTTTAAGGGGACATGGGTTGAAAAGTTAAATATCAGTATTTTTCTTTTCTTGATATTTATAATGAGTGCTTTGGATTTTAATACATTTTTTTGGCTTAATGTTTCGACGATGTATTATGGAGGAGTATTATTTACTCTATTTGGAGTTTATGCGATATTAAATCCAAATTACAATAATAAATTATTGGCAATTCTTATTTTAAGTTTTATTTATGCAGGTATGTCCGCAGAACATTATGGCGCTTTATTGATTGCTGCATTTTCCTGTGTCTTGTTATTTATTTTTTATCAATATAAATTTAGACTTAAAGAGGCATTTACTAATGTTTATTTTAGGAAAATATTCTTAGCATTAATTGTTATTTCGATCTCATTTGTCATTATGATTTCATCTCCTGGCAACAAAGTAAGGATGTCTGCATTCGAACAGCCTTCAATAATAGAGCTCATTACCATTGCTTATAAAACATTTAAAATAATACTTTTCCAAGTATTTATTCTTAAATCACCTTATTGGGTTATTACTTTTTTTACAGCATTATATTTTGGAAAACAATTCAAAGAAAAAATACATATAAATAAATCCTTACCAATATTTCCATTAATACTTTTAGGATTGTTAATTTTTATCGTTCTCGTGTGGGTTTGCATACTGCCAACGACCTATGCTCAAGGATTGCTGGCCGCTAACAGAACATTGATAATAATAACCATTTATATGACTTGTTTTGTTTTTGCAATAGGTGTGCTTTGTGGCATAAGATATTCTAAAAACAATTTACTTATAAAGCTTCCATTTATTTTAAGCCAAATAGGTTTAATGATTATATTTTTGTCATGCATCAAAATAGAAGTTCCTTTAGCCAAAAAGTATTCAGATAGTGACAAAGCTAGAGTTAAATATTTGACCAATTTAGAAAAGTCTGGATTTAAAGGAACTGCTTTAATCGAACCATTATATAATCCATATACTAAAAGTTTAAGCAGTCATATTCGTACATTTTTAGGATTGCCTTTATTTTACAGAGTTGAGAATCCTCTCACGTATATAGTGGGAGATATAGGAGAAAGTAGAGATTGGCGTAATTTTCATATTGAATATGGATTAAATTTAAGTTTCCCAATACAGCTAGATTTGAAAAAGAAGTTTAATGATAATGACTTAGATAGTATAGAGCAAATATCATCAAGATTTGTTTTTGATTCAAATGCAACAATATTTGTCAACTACAGAGAGGTTATTTACATCATTGATACTCTTAAATATGGGTATTCTCCAAATTATATTAAGCTAAACTTAATTCCTGATAGATTTATAAAGCGATTTGAAAAAATGCCTATTGTGTATGATTTTATGGCAAAAGAAAATACAGTGATTTATTCTGGCAATAAATATAAAGGAAAGCTAATTCTATATAGAGAACTTCCTTTTGTTATAATTAATGAAATTGAGACTTCTATTTGCAAAGATATTAATGAAGATAATGTTGTAAAGTCTTTTCAATTAAGATCGTCCCTATTATAGAAACACTATAAACATTTCAAATGAATATAAAAAATTGTATTGAAAAATCTGGAACAAAACTCAAAACTTTTAATTAAACAATTACTTATTTGTTTCATAAAGACGAAGTTCATTTTTGATAGTAACAATCTCATCTTGCAAATGTTTTATTTGTTGTAATAAATGAGTTATAGTATCAATACCTTCAAAGTTAATATCTAATTCATAATATAAATAAATAAACCGTTCTAATTGTTGTAGTTGTTTTACTTCAATAAACCCAATTCCTTTAAATGTAATAATTTCAATCAGTCCTATTTTTTGTAGAGAACTGATAAATGAAATATCAATGTTCTGTTTGACACACAATTCCTCTATAGTTATGAAATATTTTTTTTGCATTGTAAATTATAAATTAGACAATTCGATAAATAATGCTTTTTGCTTATCATTTAAATTTGTTGGGATTTGAATTTCGTAGGTTACAAATAAGTCCCCAAAAAGTCCTTCGTTTTTGTAAACAGGAAGTCCTTTTCCTTTAAGTTTAATTTTGCTTCCATTTTGAGTCTCAGGCATTACTTTTAATTTTACCTTGCCATTTAAAGTATCAATAGTTATTTCTCCTCCTAATACTGCTATGTATAGATCTAATATTATTGTAGTGTATAAATTATTACCAAGTCGTTTAATATTAATAAGGTTTTCTATTGAAAATGTTATATATAAATCGCCATTAGGACCTCCATTTGTTCCTAGTCCTCCATGATTTGCAATTTTAATTGTTTGTCCGTTTTCTATTCCTGCAGGGATAGAAATCCTTATTTTCTTCCCGTTTACGTTAAGAGTTTGTTTTGTTGTTTTATAAACATCAATTAAGTTTAAGTGTAGTTCTGTTTTATAATCTTCGCCCCTATATCTAGTCTGTTTTCTTCTATCATTATTTGTTGTTTCACTAAACATAGACTCAAAAAAATCAGAGAAATTGCTACTTGACTGCCCTCTTGAATAGTTACTTCCATTTTGATTTGAGGATTGTTCCTGATATTGTCTTGCTTTTTCAAACTCATCTGAATGTTGCCAATCTTTTCCATATTGATCATATTTTTTGCGTTTTTCTATATTGCTCAATACTTCATTAGCCTCATTAATTTGCTGAAATTTTACTTTGGCTTCTTTATCACTTATATTTAAATCAGGATGGAACTTTCTTGCTAATTTACGATAAGCATTTTTTATATCCTTTTGTGTGGCGGATTTGTCTATTTCTAATATTTTATAATAATCTACAAAAATCATTTATTTACTAAATTATGTTTATTACTATGTTAATCCTTTTATAGAGATCGGAAAAATAAAGTCTATTAACACATTATGGTGTGCTTTAGAAACATGATTTTTAAATGATTCCATGCTTTTATACATTGTTACTATATATTTTTTGTCTAGATTTAAAGCAATTTTCTCAAGAATTAATAATTCTTTCAAAATAGCTAATTCTCTGAGTTTTTTATCTTTTGGTAATTTTTCATTTAGTTGTATAATAGCTTTTTCAAAATTTTTTTCAGCTTCTTTATAAAAGTTAATAAGAAGCGAATCACATGTAAAAGTTTAATTGCGGCGCTTTTCTCTGCCTCATCTATATTATCATTATTGTTAGTCGCAAGCAGAGAGAGATATACTGGAAACAAAAGAAGAGCTTTATTGTTTTTTAATGAATGTTTTTTTAGTGGACTCATCTGTTTTATTTTTAATGGTTTATAAATTAGAAATATTGTTTATTTTTCTGCAAATTTGATTAGTTCTGAATTAAACTTTTGAGTTTCTTCAAGGAATAAGCTATGACCACTATTTTCAAAAACAACTATACGTGAATTGGATATTTTATTTCTCATTTGTTCTGCTAAGTCAAAAGAGCATATTTTATCTTTTTTGCCGTGCATGATCAATGTTGGTATTTTAATTTTATCCATATCCGCTCTCATATCTGTATCGCGCAAAGCAATTAAACATTGAGCAGTTGCATAAGAAGACGCACTTAAACAAATGCCATTCAGCCAATTTTTTATACCATCATTTAAAGAATTCTCCGTAGCAGAGAATATTTTTATAAAATCAGATAACAGTTTAGGGCGATCTAAATAGTTCAAATTAATCAATTCATCAATGGCACTTTTTGGTAGATTATATGGAAAATCTTCTCTTTGTGTCCAAATAGGAGCTGCAGCAGAAAACAATGCAAGTTTAGAAACATGAGTTCCTTTATCCATTGAAGCAAATCGAATAGCTATTGCTCCACCCATTGAAAAACCACCTAAAGTCGCATTCTTTATATGAAGTTTATTTAAAACTTTTTTTATATCCAAAGTATGTACATTGTAACTATAATCGTCGTAAGGTTTGTCTGATTTGCCAAAACCTCTTAGTGTAATGCTAATTATGCGAAAATTGTTATTTATAAGGTCATTGTATTGGTATTCATACATTTCATCACTTAAAGGCCATCCGTGTATTAATACAATAGGTTTCCCTTCCCCTGCATCGGTAATATGAAGTTTAACATTTGGTTCTACTTCTATATATTCATCTCTATTCATTTTTGTCATTGTTCTTTCTAATAGCTTTTCCATTGTTTAAATTATTAAATATTAATATCGTTTAAGAATTAGTATCTACAGAAACATTATTTTTCTTTATAATATCAAAAACTACTTCAATTCCAGCAACATCTCTTTATGTACCTTTGAATAGTATTATTCATTTATATATTTTTGCATAGTTAATCTTGCTATTAAATAACTGACTGTTGATTCTGCCCCTTGGTTTAGATTAACATGAGTTTCTTCCAATCCATCGTAACAACCTCCAGTGCAAGGGTTGTAAACAATTTGATGTAATCGGTTTTTCCCTAAAAACCAATTAAAAGCAATTTTCATCTTTATTAAGTATTCTTCATCTTTAAACACATCGTAGAATTTACTTAATGTCATTATTGTATAGGCAACATCAATAGGTTGTTCCCCAAAATGGCCTGCTTTTTCTCCTTTTTGTAGCCATTTTTTATTAGAAATAACTTCTATTCCATTATTATTAAAAGTTTTATTTAAAAGAAAATCAAAAGAAGTAATAGCAATTTCTTTATAAATAGTTTCACCTGTTTGAAGCCATGCATATAACATTGCTTCGGGTAAAATACTGTTTGCATAAGTAAGATAGCTTTCAAACCATTTCCATTCCTTAGTTGCTTCATGTTTATACATTTGAGCTATCCTATCTGCAAGTGTTTTTAAAAGAATTTTGTTTTCTATTAATTTTATCATATTGTAATAATATATTCCTTTTATAGCAAAAGCCATAGAACGAGTAGAGTGAATAGATTTAAAACGCGAAAGAGACTTATTAATGATTATTTCTGCCTCAGAGATTGTTTCTTTAGGTAATATATTTTTTAATGATATTAAATATCCTAAAGCCCAAATAGCCCTTCCGTTGGAATCATCCAAATTTGTTTCATCGTTTTGATCTGTGAATTTATTATCCTTATCAGTATAGTTTAAAAAATTGCCTTCTACTTGCAGACAATGGTTTATAAATCTTAGATATTTATTAATATCACTCAAGCTCCTTTCATCTAGTGTTTTTTCAAAGTACATACACATTGCAATTAGAGCTCTCGCATTATCATCAAGAGTATATCCCGAACTGATATCAGGTTGGTTTATTTTTGCAAATTGAATGATACCTATATTAGTGGTCATTTTTTTTAAATGATTAAGTGAAATAGGAGGAATATTATATTTTAAAATAACATTATCTTCTGTGATTTTATCAAATAACATTGCGTGCTCAACAGCTGAGTTTTCCCACGCTGTAGAAACTATTTTTTGCAAAGCATTAGAACTAATGCTTTTTCGTAAAGGGTTGTCACTTAGCAAACGAATAGCAGCTTTAGATAATTGGGTTGAATCTTTAAAGTCAATTATAATTCCTGTATCTTTATTTAATAGTTCTTTTACATGTGGAATAGGTGTTGAAATAATAGGACATCCACAGCTCATTGCATAAGCAAAAGTTCCACTTACTGCTTGATTTGGGTCATTTGTTGTAAACAGATAAATATCAGTAAGCTGTAAATACTCAAGCAAGATAGGTAATGCAAGATATTCGTTAATGAAAATAACATATTTACCTAGAGATAGTTTTTTTACTTTTTCTTCAAGACTTTCTCTATATCTTTCTCCTTCTGTTTTTTTTACTTCAGGATGTGTTTTCCCTATTATTAGAAATACAACTTCTGGGCTATTTTTTATAATTTCTGGTAGTGCATCAAGTGTTGTTTCTATACTTTTTCCAGAACTAAGTAGCCCAAATGTAGTAAGTACTTTTCTGTCTTTAAGTCCGTATTTTGCTTTCAAAAATCTTTTTCCTAAATGAGGAACTAAATGTGTCCCATGTGCAATTACTGATATTTTCTGTTTAGGCAAATTATAATCATTAATTAAAATGTTTGACGAATTATTTGTCATAACAATTACGGATTCACAAGCAGATACGATATCGTTTATCTTGTATTTTAAATTTTTATCTGGATTAGGTAAAACTGTATGAAATACAATAACAATAGGCTTTGAGATGTTATTTAAAAATTGAACAAAAGAGTCTTCCTGTTTTTTAAAAAAACCAAATTCATGCTGTATTAAAACTATTTTAGTGTTTACATCGCAATTAATAGATTTTGCTAATTTATTATAATCTTCAGCAATAGAGGTATTTAAAGTATATTTTACTTCTTCGGGGTATGTATAATTTGCTGTACCAGATTGTAATGCACAAACTTTTATTGATAATGAATTGCTAAATTTATTATTAATAGCCTTAATTAAATCTTGGGAGTATGTAGCTATACCACATTCCCTTGGGGGATATGATGTAATAACTAATATTTCAGCTAAATAATTTGTTTTTTCAATATTTTGATTGATTGTTCCTGTTTTAGTAGTAATCATTGTGCAAATATTATTTACGAAATTAGGTAAATATTTATTAGAGGTTATATCTAATTCAGGGGAGAAAATTTCATTTTTCATTTTGTATGGTATGTTAATAATTCAGTTAATAGCTCAGTTAAAGAAAGAGATGCCGTTGCTATGTAAGTATCTGCTGCACCATAATAAATAAATAAAGTATCTCCAAATATCGCCGTTCCAGTAGGAAAAACTACATTATTCACCTCTCCTTTTAATTCCCATTTGTGTTCGGGAAAAAATAAAGGGTAAGGTAATCTCGCTAATTCTTTTGATGGGTTATTCAGATCCAATAAGGCTGCACAAGCTGAATACACCCTTCCTTTTGGGGTTTCTTCAACTCCATGATAGATTAATATCCAACCAGATTTTGTTTCAATTGGGGGACAACCTCCTCCAATGTAGCTTGACTCATGTTGATAAAGTGGATCTAACACTATATTGTCATGCAATACAAGAAAATAATCTGCCCAAAATTCTTTATTAATATCATCCAAACTCTTAACAGAAACTATTTGAATTCCTGGCCTTATACGGTGAAGAAAAACAAAATTATCATTTATTTTTCGTGGGAAAAAAATTACATTTTTATCCCACAACATTATTTTTTTTTCAGGATCAGATTCTTGATAATAAAATTTATGATTGCGGTAATAATTTTCGTTCATTTTCCCTGAAGTTTCTGCAAGAAACACAAATTCTGCATAAGTTATAGGAGGAACAATAATTCCCTTTTTGGTAAAATGTACTAAATCCGTAGAAGTAGCTAAAGCACCTCTTGCATTTGTTCCATCATAACCTGTATATGATAAAAAAAACTCATTTTCTATTTTTACTATACGAGCATCTTCAACCCCTTGCGATTCATAATCAAACTCAGGAACTATAAAAGGTTTAGTCCATCGTTCTACTATTGTTAATGGTCCATCCAATCTACAATAGCCAATACTTGAATAATTTCCCATTCGTACAGCTCTGTAAAATATATGCACACTGTCTCCTTCTCTTATTACAGCAGGATTTAGTACTCCTTCATTTTCAAATTCCAGATCTGTTTTTTTTAATAAAATGCCTTCTTTTTTTACTGTTATCATAAATATTTATTTTTTGTTTTTTTCATTTAATATTTTTGGCATACTATCTCCTAATAACATCCCCCAAGGTTTTAGAGATTCAATATTATCAAAAATTAGTTTTATAATAGCAAGAAGCGGAATTGAAAGAAACATTCCCGAAACTCCCCATAGGGCATTACCTGCTATTACAACTATTATTGAAAATAATGCATTGATTTTTACTCTTGATGCCACAATTTTCGGAACGATATAATTATTGTCTATTAGTTGAATAAAATAATATATAGCCATAACAGATAGTGCGTACCATGCCGTTGATTTTGTTATCAATGCAACCATCATAGGTAAAACGACCCCGACAATTCCTCCAATATAAGGTATAATATTAAGAATCCCACCAATAATACCAAGTAGAATAGCATAATCTATTCCAAGAATAAGAAGTGCTGCTGAATTTAAAATTGCTACAATTATTACTTCTATAGTCAACCCCACAAGGTAGTGTTGAACAACTGTTTTTGTTTGGCTAACTATTTCATTAACTTGCATTTGGTTTTTTTTACCAAATATTCTATGTATAAACTCTAATAAAAGGGGATGGTAGAATAATATCATAAATATATAAACAGGTATTAAAAGTACCACTAATATTGCATTGCCTAAAGTTGTTAATACCCTTCCTATTGCATTTGTGTTTGTATTAATAAAATCTCCTTTGGTTTTTTCAATCCAAGTTTGTATACTTTCAGGGTTTATATCAAAAGAACTTGCAGTCCATGTTATTGTTTGTGCAATTA
>Ga0209319_1002699_pt1 | contig 10548 bp, 11 predicted proteins | sample RifGroE2_FD_184000 | JGI IMG/M metagenome (GOLD analysis project Ga0209319, IMG submission 184000) | Groundwater microbial communities from Rifle, Colorado - Groundwater E2 (SPAdes) (version 2) | ecosystem: Environmental > Aquatic > Deep subsurface > Groundwater | place: Rifle, Colorado, United...
TAAGAGTCCCTGTATCAACACCGGTTTCTTCGCTTATTTCGTCAATGTTCATTTTTTTCTCCATAAGAAGGTTATAAATTTTCTCTTCAGTTTCATCAGAAAAAGAAAATTTTTGTGCTTCATCAAATATTTTTCCATATTTTAAAAGAATATTGCGGACTTTATCATATACAATATTGTCACTGTCCGGTGTCAGCAGATTAAAATCCAGATCTACAGAAAAACGGGGTAAATCATAAAAGAACATCATTGCAGTTCCACCTTTGAAACCAAGTGAACTTGCCAACCCGATGTCAGAATATATATCTTTCATGATTTGAAGCATGAAAAATTTGTGTTTGTTCAGGTCAATCATTTGTTGAGAAGTTTTTTTACCTGTTGCGCAAGTTTTTTCGATTGATAGATTGGAAGTATTTGTTCAATAAGATTTCTGTTTAATGAATTCAAATTGTCGAAATAATATACACTGTTCAAATACAGGGTATCAGTAAAGGCCCTTTCAGGAGTTGCGATATTAATTCCATTAGACATACGGATTATCCCTGTCGTATCTACTAAAATCTCATTTTTAATCTTTCTGAAGGCATATGTTGTTTCCTCTATTTCAATTGTTCTGCTTAAATAACTGACAGAAGTGAGTTGTGAGTTGTATTGAAAGATGATACCGGCTTTTTGCAATACATAATCCAATGAAATATAGGAAGGGATAAAAATACGACATGCCATTTCTTCTTTTGAATAGTTAGCCTTGGTATAAATGCCCCGCCTTGGATTATTAATCTTGTTGTTTTGTACAAAGTAATTCAGACGTTTGTTGATAGATTCGAACCTGATTTCACCCAAAAGCATGGCAATATCATTCAAACGATATACCGATCGTCCGTCATTGTATAGGGTTAATATAAGGTCACTGTTGTTGCTTTGGGAACTGTACATCTTAATATTTCGTATTTCCAGTTCACAAAAGTAATTATTCTTTTGTTAATTGACAAATAATACTCTTTTTTTTTAGTAAAACATGATACAGTAGGCACTTATTCCTGCGCTTTCAAAAACATCAACAGATTATTCAGTTTTTTGTTTTTTCCTTTGAAATAAGCAGTGTATATATTAATCTTCTCAATGGCAGACTTGTAATTTTTTGTTTCGAGATCGGTCTGAATCATTCTTATAAGCGCTGTGTATGCTTTGTCGTTGGGAGCTGCCGTACGGATAAATACGTCGTACTTATTAAACTTATCCACAAGATACGGGGTTTCCATTTTCAGTTCGTTTCCCATTGTGAGTATTTGATAGTCATTGGCTTTTATGTCAATAAGCAAAGAGTCGTTATATTCACTATGGAATAGATCCAGTGATAATTTTTCTCCGTCCATGGTGAAGATGTCATGATAGAACATAAGTGCTTTTGTACGGCTTTCGCCGGTGAAATTTTTCACACAGTAATCCAGTATTTCGGCACTTTCACGAGCTTTCCCAAGGGCATAGATGCTGTCGTTTGCTGCCTTCACATATGAATTCTCCGGGAATTTAACTATGAAGTTCTTGTATTTAATCCAGTCGCCGGGGCTGGTGTTTTCGTTGAACTGACACAGTTCGTAAAGTTCGAAAGCCTTACTTGCCTGACGACTTGTGGGATATTTATCGTAAAAAGTTTTGTACGCATCAGCAGTGTGTATTTTATCTGCATCGTTGAAGGCAAGTTCGTGGATCCGACTGATGACCAGATTGACCTGTGCTGCTTCAGGATATTGCTGAAGGAACTCATTGTATGCTGCAATTTTATCTGTGATTCGGGCTGCCCTGTAGGCCAGTGTGTCACGCAACATCACTGCATCTTTGTATTGTGCTGCCTTTGGGTAATTCGTGATAAAACGCTGGTAGGATTCAATTTTATGTTCGTCAGAAGCGATCTTGAATGCAAGTGCATTCCTGTGTTCGGTTACCTTATTTTTTGTTGGTTCGGGACAGGTTTTGAATACTTCGAGATAACGATCATAGTCGGCCAGTTGATTCAGTTTGATAACATCTTCGGAGGCTATTCGGCAAATAGTGTCGGTCATATTACTGAATTCAACATCGGTGAGGGGAATTTTACCAAGTTGTTTTAGTATTTTATCGTCTTTAATTCCGGCGTAGCTTTTCATGGCTTTTGTAAGATGATCATACGCTTTCTCCGTATTAAAGCCAGAATATTTGCGTTTTGAAAGCAAAACCGACATGGCATAATTTTCTTCTACATCATTGGGGGATTGCTGGAGGGTTTTATTGATCTTCTTTTCTGCGTCAATAAATTCTCCTTTCTCAATCATTTTGAGTGAATTGGTCCAGAACTGTCCTGTAACAGTAGTTGCTGAGCATAAAATCAGGATCAGATAAAATAGTGATTTCTTCATAATAGTTTAATATAGAGAGGTTTAATACTTGAAAGGATTTCCCGGTTTACAAGGGTAAAAGTAAAAAAATATTTTCTAAAAAATGGTTTTTATTGATATTTTCTGTTCCAGGCTAATAAATTTCCCTATAAAAGCCCTAACTTTGTACCCTCATATATAAACTGAGGAAACAATGACATCAACATACGAACAATTGTGTATCGAAACCTGCGGAATTGCCCGTGCGGCGGGTGCTTTTATTGCTGCTCAGGCAAAAGAATTTAATAGTTCTATGATTGAAAATAAGGGTTTGCATGATTTGGTTAGTTATGTTGATCGCGAAGCGGAAAAAATGATCATTGAAGGCTTGTCAGTTTTGTTGCCTGAAGCGGGATTTATTGCTGAAGAAGGTACAAGTGCTAAACGCGGAGATATCTTTAACTGGATTATCGATCCGCTTGACGGGACCACCAATTTCATGCAGGGCATTCCGGTGTATGCTGTCAGTATCGCACTGATGCATAAGAATGAGCTGGTCGTTGGTGTCGTCTTTGAAATCGGCCAGCAGGAATGTTTCTATGCCTGGAAAGAGGGCGGGGCGTATCTGAATGGTTTGAAAATAAGAGTCACAGATAAGTCGGATATGCACCAGGCCTTACTGGCTACCGGTTTTCCTTATTCGAATTTTGAACGTCTGGATGCCTACATGGAATTTCTGAAATGGGCACTGGAGCATTCGCGGGGAGTTCGGCGCCTGGGTTCGGCGGCAACCGATCTGGCGTATGTGGCCTGCGGTAGGTTTGATGCTTTCTGGGAGTATGACCTTAAACCATGGGATGTGGCAGCGGGTGCATTGCTGGTGCTGGAAGCGGGGGGTAAAGTTTCCGATTTTCGGGGGAACACGGATTATGTTTTTGGTAAAACAATTATTGCATCCAACGGTTTATTAGATAAAGGTATTGTTTCGAAGATTAACGAGTTGATAGTTTAACATAATGGAGAAATTATGGACACCGAATTTCCTCACAGCCTGTGCAGGAAATTTCCTGTTGTTTTTTGCTTTTTATCTGTTGATACCCATTTTTCCTTTGTACCTGATTGATGAATTTCAGGCATCGAAGTCAATGGTGGGTATCGTTCTGGCATCGTATACCCTGGCAGCCCTGCTGGTGCGACCATTGTCGGGCTTTTTGCTCGATCTTTTCCGGCGTAAACCTCAGTATCTGTTGGCTTTTCTGGCTTTTGTACTCACCTTTATAAGTTATCCGCTGGCAACTTCCATCAATCTTTTTCTGCTTTTCAGAATATTGCATGGTATCTCCTTTGGATATGTCACTACTGCCGGAAACAGCCTCGTAGTTGATATTTTACCTGCCTCGCGAAGGGGCGAGGGACTGGGTTTCTTTGGTGTGGCAAATAATATGGCAATGGTAGTGGGACCGATGACAAGTTTATTCATGCATGAAAAATATGAGTATAATATCATTTTTTATCTTGCCATTGCGACGGGTTTACTCGGATTTATTTTTGCCATGCTTATCAGGGTGAAGAAACCATTTGAACCTAAAGAGATTCAGCCTGTGAGTTTCGATCGCTTCTTTCTGTTCAAAGGATTTAAAGCCGGACTTACCTTGTTGCTTACCGGTATTCCTTATGGCATGTTCATCACTTATCTGGCTATTTACGGAAAAGAACTTGGGATTAAGTCGGGAATTGGCTTGTTTTTTTCCCTGCTTGCTCTTGGAATGATCACTTCGCGTCTTTTTTCGGGGAAAATGGTAGATAAGGGAAAACTGAATAAAGCCATCGAAATAGGATTAGTAGTCAGTTTTGCAGGTATGTTCATGCTTGCTTCCCTGCAGCATATGACCGATGTCAGTCAGCTTCTCACAACTGTGTTGTTTTTTGTTATACCGGTGATACTCGGTTTTGGCTACGGGATGACTTTCCCTGCCTATAATACACTTTTTGTGAATCTTGCGCCCAATAACCGCCGGGCAACTGCCAGCTCTACCTTCATGACAAGCTGGGACCTGGGTGTTGGGCTGGGTCTGGTGCTGGGAGGACAATTTGCCGATTCGGAAGGAGGATTACCTCTGGCGTTCCTGATGGGAGCGCTGATGATCTTGTTTTCTTATATTTATTTTATTAAATCAGCAGGCCCTCATTTTCTGAAAAACAAATTGCGATAAATGTCTGTTACAGGTCATCATCAGATGTGTCCTGTTCAGTTGCATCGTCGTTTTTGTTATTGTATCTGTTTACCCATTCGATAAACTCAACCATTTTTGCCGGATTTTCTTCAAATGCATTTCCAACAACGGCGATGTCGGCACCAGCATTAAAAATGGCTTCTAATGTTTCAGTTGTAGTAATGCCACCACCAACAATCAAAGGGGATAAAATAGTGCTTCTGATGTACGAAATCATTTCGGTGGGTACCGTTTCTGAAGCACCACTTCCTGCTTCAAGATAAGTTAAACGCATTCCCAGTAACTCTCCGGCAATAGCTGTTGAGAGAGCGATTTCCTTTTTGTCGCGGGGGATGGCCCTGGTATTACTGATAAATTCTACCGAACTTACTTTACCTCCATCAACAAGCAGATAAGCCGTTGGAATTACTTCGATGCCCGATTCAAAAATTGCAGCAGCAGATTTAATATGTTGCCCGATCAGGTATTCAGGATTTCTTCCTGATAGTAAAGACAGGTAAAGCATCGCATCAGCATTCTCGGAGAACTGAGAAGCATCGCCGGGGAAGAGTACCACGTCGGAACCTACTTCTTCTTTGATAATTTCAATGATATTATCCAGTGATTTTACTGCATGACTTCCCCCTATAAACACAAAATCAGGCGGAGATACCTTGAGGGCTGCAATAATAGCAGCAAGATTGCGTCCATGACATTTCTCGGGATCAATTAAAACAGCGAACATTTTCTTTCCTGTTTCGCGGTTGATCAGAATTTTTCTGTAAGTTGAATTTCTCATAAAATCAGTTTTTATCTATGCAATAAACCATGGTAAATTTATCGTTCTGAATGTATTGTAGTGTAAATAATTTAAAATCAGTTGTTTGTGCCGCTTTTATTGATCCGCTTTCTTCTGAAATAAACGGATAAAGATGAAGCTGCCGGGCAAAGTCAAGGGCTGTTTTCCCAATAATCTTATAAAGCGCCTCTTTGGCCGACCATGCAATTTCAAGTAATCCCGTATCCTCATCATGAACAAAATATGCCTGTTCTTCCTCATTTAAAAAGCGTTTGTATACTTTCGAAACTTTAGCAGTACGGCCTTCAATGTCAATCCCCACTTCAGCTTCAGGATGCGTTATGACAGCAATATAACCGCAGCTGTGCGAAACGCTTATTTTCCATGATGCATCACTCAGAAATGGCTTCTGGTTTTCATCATAATTTATTATAACATTTTTTCCGGTTAGTATGTTCATCGCGATACGTACACCCAGAAATTCACGTTGCCTTTTTTCGTTGGTTATCTTCAGAAATTCCGTTTTGTAATCTTCGAAATTACTTAAACTGTTAATGAGCTCACCGATGGGTTGTTCCGCCAGAAGCACCATGATGCGGGCATCTTCGTATGTGAATTGTTGCGTAATCATTTCCAGCTGAAACTTTCCATGAGATGTATCACGTCCTTTTTTATGTAATCGGCCATAGGCGCAATGGAATCTTTATTCGGAACATTATTGAAATAGACAGCTCCTCTGAAAAAATGTTCTGAACTATCTGTAAGAACGAATTGTACCACCGAAGCTACATTACCCTTCAAATCATAAAAAGTACCGTAAACCTTCTTCTCCCGGTTTTCATATACTACCTCCTTAATGTCATCGGCTTTAATGAGGTGCTTGTAAACAGCTTTGCGCGCATCTTCGGCAAGTTCCTGTATCTTTGATGTACTCACTGCCTGATAATTGCAATAGATGGTTGCGTTCAAAGCGGGATACACAATATTTATACCGGCCTGCTGAGGAATTTCCGGTTTAGCCATAGCTGCAATTTCAAAGGTGCAGGGAAATGATGTCTCCAGTCTTTTATACCTGTGTTCCGGCAGGTCAACTCTGAAATATCCATAGGGTTTGGGGAAATAATTTTCGGCACAACCCGTGCAAATCAATGCCAGCACAAAAAACATTATTTTAACTGCATCAGTTTTAATCCTCGACATGGTCTTTGATATAGAGTTTTACTTTTTTTATCCGGCGGTTATCTACCGAAAGAATTTCAAAAACATACTTATCAAAACCGATTCTTTCGTTTTTATTTGGGATCTCTCCCTTCAGTTCAAGAATTAATCCTGCAAGTGTTTCCACTTCAGCGGTAACTTTAGTAAAATCTTCTTCATCAATCTCATCAATTTTAAAGAAATCGTTCAGCAGGATTTTTGCCTCAAATATAAAGGTGTGATTGTCGAGTTTGGTGAAAAGTTGTTCGTCCTCGTCATATTCATCACTGATGTCTCCGATAATTTCTTCGATGATATCCTCCAACGTAACCAGTCCTGAAGTGCCTCCGTATTCGTCGACTACAATAGCTAAATGTACTTTGTTTTTTTGAAATTCACTCAGCAAATCATCAATCATTTTTGTTTCGGGGACGTAATATGCCTGGCGGATTAATGTTTGCCACCTGAAAGTGTCGGGTTTATCCAGATGGGGCAGTAAGTCCTTGCTGTAAAGGATTCCCTTGATATTGTCGTGACTGCCTGAATATACCGGTATGCGTGAATATCCTGAATGAATGATTTTATCCAGTAGTTTTTTGTAGGAAGTTTTAATGTCGATGTCATCAATATCAACACGGGGTGTCATGATGTCGATAACCTGTATATTGCCGAATTTTATAATGCCTTCCAGGATGTCAGTATCCTCATCGTTGTTTCCCGAAGTCAGCTCCAGTGCGTGTGACAATTCATCGATGGAGATATTGGATTTATGATGTTTCGCGAGTCTCGTGTTCAAAGCCGATGTAGAATTGACCAGGATTTTGACGAATGGTTTGAAGATTCTCAGCAAAGCATTAAGTAACGGATAGGTGAAAGTTGCCACTTTCCTGGCTTCTTTTGAAGCATATACTTTAGGTAGGATCTCACCCATCAGAAGCAACAGGAAGGTAATGATAACCGTTTGAAATATAAATCCCAGCAGTGGCGCTCCTCCGAAATTAATCAGGTTGTTGGTAACGTATGTGAGGATAAGGATGATGGCCACATTGACAAAATTATTGCCAATAAGGATGGCAGCCAGCAATTTCTGAGGATTTTGAAGCAGTTGGAGAATTTTTTTTTCCGATTTATCGGTTCCCTGTTCCATTTCTGCCAGATGTGTCGGAGTAAACGAAAAGAAAGCTACTTCGGAAGCAGAAATTAAGCCGGAAAGTACCAGCAGCGTGAAAGCTATGATCAACGAAATGAGATCGTTGAAAGAAAATGGGTTGAAAGTGATATTATCAATAATTAAAGACAAAAGCATGTTGGTTTTCTTTCTTGTTAACGATAGGTAGTGTCGTTTTTACCAATCAGTTTACAAAAATAGCTTTTTTTTACGACATCAAAACCAATTTTAAGTATTAAATGTTATATTTGCGGGGTTATATCATTCCAATCACCTTAATATACTGCTATATGATGGAAGATAAATTAGTTACACTGGCAATCAGAACCTACCAGAGAGCCCAGATGATTCAGGCTGTCTTAGAGGAAGAAGGCATTGAAACCGTGATTCACAACCTCAATCTTGAGCATCCTGAAATGGCTGTCGGGGTAAGGGTTCGCATAAAAGAAAGTGATTTGCCCAGAGCACTCAAAATTGTGGAGGAGATGGAATGCGCCTGGGAAGAAAACAAACCTGTAAAAGCAACTAAAACGGTATTAATTCCTGTTGATTTTGCCGATCATGTCCCCAGTACCATCGATTTTGGTTTTCAGATGGCAAAAAACCTCAGTGCGGAAATTGTTTTTATGTATGTGTATTTCAGTCCGTCGTTTACCATTTCAATGAACAATGATGTGAGCACCTATAGTATCAGCGATGGGGAATTGTTGAGGCGCATTATAAGTTCAGCGAATGCTGATGTGGAGAATATGGGAAATCTGATTAAGAAACGTATTCAAAACAGAGAGTTACCCGATGTAAAATATCGTTTTGAATTAAAAGAAGGAGTTCCGGAAGATCAGATACTTGATTTCTGCAAAAAAAATCCTCCTGCGCTGGTGGTGATGGGCTCGAGGGGAAAGAAAATAACCAATGAATTACTGGGAAGCGTTGCTGCAGAAGTGATAGAGACTTGTGAAGTTCCTGTTTTTGCTATTCCGTTGAGAATGGAGTTGGAAGGCATAGAGAAAATTCAAAGGATAGCTTTCATTACCAATTTTGATCAGAAAGACCTGATTGCTGTTGACACGGTGATTTCCACATTCAATAATCCGGGGCTGGAACTTTTCTTTATTCACGCGTCAGATAAAAAACAAGCCTGGGACGAAGTTATGCTGGCCGGAATAAAAGCCTATTTCAATAATCATTATCCCAATATTAAAACGAATTATGGTGTTGTTGAATCAACTGACTCTCCCGAAAAAATTTCGGAATTTGTTGAAAATATGAAGGTGGATGTTCTGGCTTTCAATTCCAGACGTAAAAAACTCTTTGCCAGAATTTTCAATCCGGGACTGGCTTATAAGATGATTTATCATACCGATATACCATTATTTGTCACGCATGTATGACTGTAATTTAAAACATAAACCCCGGTGTTCTGCAACATCGGGGTTTTGTTTTTCTTTTGACATGCGTCAATTATGCGGGACTGATTGCCTCTGAAGGACAAACATCAGCGCAGGTACCACAGTCGGTGCATAAATCAGGATCAATAACATAAATGTCACCTTCTGAAATCGCATCAACAGGACATTCACTAATGCAAGATCCACAAGCAATACAATCTTCTGAAATTACGTAAGCCATTTTTAGGAATTTTTTTGTTAGTACTAATTAGCGGTGCAAATGTAGGTATTTTTCTATATCAAAAAAAATAAAATGGTGTTTTTTTATAAAAGTTTTCACTTCTGTTGTGTTAAAAATTGAAATTGAAAATTATTTTTACATTATTATGATCAACTGTGTTGTTCTCTTTCCCTGAACTTTGAAGGAGATATCCCCATGATTTTCGAAAACATCCGGCTGAAATAAGCCCCGTCTTTAAATCCCAGCTTTGGGAATATGTCGGAAATTTTCATGTGCGAGAGTTCAATGTACTGACAGGCTTTTTCTATTTTCAGTGTAATGAAATATTTTACCGGCGATATTTTTGTTTCTTGTTGAAAAAGGGCACAAAAATGGGAGACAGATAAATTAAAATGTGTTGCCATCATTTTCAGTGTCAGGTTGCTCTCTACATTCTCCCTCATATAATAAATCACTTTTCCGCTGAATCCTTCCGTAAGGATGTCCTGATTGCGAATTCTCCTGAATTGGTCGAGATATTTGAATGAACCCAGAAAATGATACAGACAGATGGTGGCATAGTTGTAATGTTCGCTGTGATAACTTAATTCAAGATTGGCATACATGTCTTCGAACAACCTGATGCGATCTTGTAACCGCGAGTCAAACCCTGCAGCAATTGTAACCGGATGAACAGGTGTTTTGAAGAATTCTGCCGCTAATGTACCCTTGAAATGTACCCAGTAAATGGTCCAGGGATTGGTCAGGTCGGCGCCAAAGCTGTAAGCTAAGCCCGGTGGTAAAATGATGTACTGGTTGGCTTTGATTTGAGTCGTCTTATTACCTGTTTTTAACCATCCTTCTCCTGAGGTACAGTAGATTAGCATATAGTAATCAACTCCGCTGGGTTTTGCATTGTAATGATATTTGACCGCCGGGAAAAAGCCGGTTTTGGTTACATAAAGGGTTTTGTTCAGCGGATTGTTCTGTCCGTTTTTTATTATTTCAGGACTGATGGTTATAAGTCTCTGTCCTTTAAATCCTTGTTTTTGCTTTGGCATGAATGTTATGATGTTCTTAATAGTAAGATAGTACAACTAAATCGCAACAAAGTTATATTTTTTTATCAGATTAATGTGACATCTTTGCAATGAAATTGTTACTTTACAGACGACAGACGACAGACGACAGTCAACTGACAATGTCAGA
>Ga0209319_1002702_pt1 | contig 10538 bp, 12 predicted proteins | sample RifGroE2_FD_184000 | JGI IMG/M metagenome (GOLD analysis project Ga0209319, IMG submission 184000) | Groundwater microbial communities from Rifle, Colorado - Groundwater E2 (SPAdes) (version 2) | ecosystem: Environmental > Aquatic > Deep subsurface > Groundwater | place: Rifle, Colorado, United...
AAAAATAGCTTAATAATTAGTAAATAATTTTAAGCTAGTATGTAAAAAATAAAAATATGGAACAGCAAATTGAACAACAAAATAATTCTGCAAAATTTGCCTTTTTCTATCTTTTGTCTTTGGTTTCTCTGATTTTCATGACCACCTCAGTCGGGATAGTAATCTTTCAGATTATCAATAAACTGGTAGTTGATTTGGTTCGTCCGTATGCGGGAATGTTTGATTCCGGCTCCGTCAAATTTGCCATCTCGGCAATAATTATCGCCGCGCCGATTTATTATCTGACTACCTGGCAGATCAACAAGAATCTATATACCGGTGTTTTGACAAAGAATTCCGGTGTCAGACGCTGGCTTTCTTATTTCATTCTTCTTGTTACTTCAGTAGTAATGCTAGGATGGGCAATCGGCACTTTAAATAATTTTTTGAATGGCGATATAACGCTGAAATTTGTTTTGAAAGCTTTGGCCTCGGTAGTAATTGCCGGCACGGTATTTAGCTATTATTTCTATGACATCAAGCGTGAGCAATTAACAGGCGTCAAAGACAAAGCGATCAGCATATTTTTCTATGCAACTTTGACCGTAGTTCTCGTCACTTTGGTTTCCGCCTTTTTCTTTATCGATTCACCGAAATTAACTCGAGACAGAAACAGAGATGACAATGTATTGAATAATTTCAATGCAATTGATAACAGTTTGAATTCATATTATTTAGAAAATAAAAAATTACCTTCGAATTTGGAAGTATTGATTACCGAAAAAAGGTATTTGACCGAAGAGAATATCAAAGACGGCTTCACCGGACAAAAATTTGACTACAAGCCGGGCGAGGACAAGATGTATGAATTGTGCGCCACCTTCCTTACTTCCAACAAAGACTTGAAAGATAGCAGGAATGAATATATGGTTACCCGCTGGCCGCATGACCAGGGCTATCAGTGTTTGAGTCAAAGAATAAACAGCGCTGAAGGTTTGAAAGAATTTAAGCCTCTTCCAGTTCAATAAATTTGTTATAGTATATATTAAAAAACAAAAATCCAAGGAGGCTTGGATTTTTGTTTTTTATAGTATATAATACAATATCGTTCTTTTTTTCGGACTTTGAAAAAAAATCGAAATTTAATTTCGATAAAAATAATGACAATTGGAATTCAATCGCTTTTTACTGAGGAGGAGGGATTATGAAAAGAAAAATTGTTGCGCTTCACTGCGGGACCTTCATTTTTAAGACCTATTTTTTCCGGTACTTTCACTTTATACCTGTCGATTATTTCATCATCGACCAAGCGTTCGTTTCCATTCTGCACGCCCTGTTTGTAAGAAAAACCGAAAAGGGCTGGACCGTCGAAGGAATAATCGACTTGGCAAGGCCATTTTTTTCTTCAGATAAACTTATCTGGCCGGCTGGGCAGGATCCGGGTATAACCGAGAATGAATTCAGAAAAATCAACCCGGAATTCATCTTAAGACCGATGAAAATTCCAGAAGATGCCGTAAGGATACGTATCTTAAACGGTCGAATCGAGATAATCGGTGAGAATGATTCTGACTGGATAGTCTGTGAAGGTCGACAGCAAGAAGTACAAGTGCAAAGAATTATCGAAGTGTTTGAAGAGATTTAGCAGCAAATGTATGTGATGCAGTCGCAAATACGTTAACGGAAGGAGGGTAGAAGAAGAATTGTCATGGGGAATTGGAATTCACAACAAGATGTAACTACTGATGAAGGAGGATGCGATTGTGAAAACGCGACAGCAAAAGATGCAAGGAAAGAAAGGGAAAGACAGAATAATCTTCGCTCTGGATACTGACGATATCGACAAGGCAATCGGCTGGGTTCGAAAGCTCACTGGCCATGTCGGTGGGTTCAAGATCGGCTTCGAACTTCAACAGACCATGCTTGTTAGTCTTCTTGTGGCGCCTACATGGGTTGGCGCAACAAGATACCTTATGAAGGTGCGTGAACTTTACCATCTTCTCAATGGACAGATTTTCTGGGACTGCAAGCTGGATGATATTCCCAAAACTGTTGCCGGCGCAAGCAAAGCCGTAGCGAGACTTGAAGCTCTGATGTTCAACTTCCATTGTTCGGCCGGGAAAGCCTCGATAAAGAGTGCCGTAGAGAACAAGGGCAATCTTTTGGCTCTCGGCGTGACTGTGCTTACAACCACGAAAAACAAGGATTGCGTCAGCATTTTCGGTTCCGGAGCTATCCTCAAGGTCCTTCAGTTCGTCGGCTATCTCAGAGAAGCCGGCGCCGATGGCGTTATCTGCTCCGCTCAGGAAGCATTGGCAATAAGAGACAAACCTGATTTCGACGAGCTGATCATTGTAGCACCTGGCATCCGTCCTGCGGTTAAAAACGCGGAAGATGGAGTGAAGCAGGACGATCAGGAACGGGTACTTACTCCCAGTGAAGCAATTCGTGCCGGGATTGATTTTCCTGTCATTGGTCGCCCGATAAGCGAAGCACCTGATCCTGTTGCCGCAGCTGATGCTATCGCGGCAGAAATCGACGAGACGCTGGATAGAATGGCAGCGTAAAACAGTCTCAAAACAAAGGAGCTCATATGCCGTTAACGCATTATTATCCCATGATAGTCCCTCTTTATCGAGAGCTCTATCTCCAGACAATCTGGAATGCCGAAAAAAAGGAGAACCAGGCCGAAGGGTGGACGCTCAAGAATAAGACTTGGGCACCCTGGTTTTTTAACATGAGACCTGTAGGGGATTCCCCCGGTCTCTTTTATGATGTTTGTGACACCATGGCGGAGCTCACCGGAAAATATCGCGAAGTATCTCTTCTGACAGCAGTCGAAATGGCCGGTCTTCTACCGGTAGGCGGGACTTCGGCAATACGCACTTTGGCCGGCAATCCTGTCAGGATTGCCTATACCAGACCTTTGCCAAAAAAGGTAAAAACACCCGAGGAAACAGTCATCGTACTCAACGAACTGTCAACCGACGTCTTCGGCTATGGCCAAAAAGACTTTGTTGAAGGTCGGCTGAATAATGGAGACATTATCGGCATCTTTGATGACATGGCCAACGACCTCGGCAGCAAGCTGATTGCACGCCTCATAGTTCTGTGGTATGCCGAACAGATGGGTTACACAGTCCAATGTGACCACGTCTTCTATTTCCTGAACCGCAATCTTAAAACTTTCAAGACTATTGCGGATTTCCCGAATAACCCCAACCTGAGCTTGAGGCCCGCCAATCTTACGGTGGACTACGTCATCGAGTTCATGGAAGCCCTTCCGCTCCTCGAAAAGGTGATGACCCCGGCAGAATACCGAGTCATTTCCGATTTTCAGGAGCGACCAGAGCATTTCCAGGATGTAGACGTCCAAAAAGAGGTACTTGCCCTGGTGCACAAGTAGTGTCAGGTTCAACTGCCGCATCCCCCTTAATCTTTGAGGGGGATTTTTTTATTTTAAAATAATAGATTTTGCCTCAAAACTTAATATAATGTATAATAATGATACAATTATCAATTAACAATTACGAATTACGAATAAAAATTATACAATATGGCTACTAAAAAAATTGCTAAAATTAAAAAAATAGCAACCAAGAGTAAAGCTGTGAGTAAAAAGCCATCTAAAAAATCCCCCCAACCCCCTTTGTTAAAGGGGGAGAAAAAGAAGCCGATATTACCGGAAAAGTTGATTAAATACTTAGAACAGTTGGGGGTTAAACATCAGATATTAGAACATCGCACTGTTTATACTGCGCTGGATGCAGCGATGACAATGAGGAAGAAGTTAGGTGAAATCGCTAAGTCATTGCTAGTCAAAGCAGATAAAGATTATTATATTGTTTTGTTACCTGCTGACCATAATCTGGATTTCAAAAAACTTGGCACGGCCATCGGTAAACAGAACAAGAAAGAAATCAAAGTTTTAAAAATTCCGACCGAAAAAGTGATGCAAGAAGTCTTGAAATTAAAAGCCGGAGCAATGAGCGCCTTCGGCGGTTTTCATAATTTGCCAGTAGTGATCGAAAAAAATCTAGCCAAAGTGAAATCAGCCGTTTTTTCCTCCGGCAGCTACAATCATTCAATCGAACTGGCAGTAAAAGATTTTATCAATGCAGAAAAAGCATTGCTGGCGAATTTTGGAGTGAAGAAAAAGATTAAAGTAGTGAAGCCAGTTGTAAAGAAACCAGTCAAACCAGCTAAAAAGGTTGTGAAAAAGAAAAAATAGAATATATCCTTCGTCCTCTCCTCTTAGATAAGAGGAGAGACAGAGTGGAGTTGAAAGTGGTGCGGTCCAATTATTTTGTATATAAACTTTTTCATCGAAATCAAACTCCATCCTATCCTTCCTCTTGTCTAAGAGGAAGGGACGATAGCGACAAATTAAGTTTGAAAAGTCAGTAAATAAAAATAAATAAAACTGTCATTGCGAGGAGTAGCAACGACGTGGCAATCTCAGGATAATGGCAACCAAACATATCTAATTGGTAACCCAGTAAATTTTAACCAACCAGAGATCGCCACCCCCTGATCAAGCCTGGGGCTAAAGGCGCTCGCGATGACAAATTATATTAATGATAAAAGTCAAACTAGAAAAATTTGAAGGGCCGCTTTCGCTTTTGCTTAAATTGATTGAGCAAGAGAAGTTAGACGTGACCGAAGTCAGTCTTTCCAAGGTGGCTGATCAATTCATCGAATATATAAATAATCTGGTTGCGATTGATCCGGAAGAAACGGCTGATTTTTTGGTGGTTGCGGCTCGGCTGCTTTTGATCAAATCCAAAGCGTTATTGCCTTATCTTTATCCGGAAGAGGCGGAAGAAATCGAGGAATTCGAGCATCAGTTAAAAATGTATCAGGAATTTTTGGCCGCCTCGCAGAAAATCCAAGCCATGATCGGCACCAAACATTTCATGTTTGCCAGGCCTTTCAATAGAAAAGTTATTATTGTCAAAGAAAATAATTTTTCCCCGCCAAAGGATTTGAAGGCAAATCTCTTGGCTAATGTTTTTGCTGAAATAATCGGCAAGGTCAAACCGATTGAGCAGAAGTTGACCGAGCAGACATTGGAACACAAGATCAATATTGAAGATAAGATTTTATCAATCCAGAACAATCTCCTAAATCGCATAAAATTAAATTTTAGCAGTATCATTTCCGATGCCAAGAATAAGACAGAAATGATCGTCAGCTTTCTGGCAATGCTCGAATTGGTCAGAATGAGAGACATCGATGTTTTGCAGGAGGAGATGTTCGGGGAGATTGAGATATCTAAAATTAAAGTGTAAAAATAAAAGTTCAAAATGACAATGAAAAATTTAAAATTGCGTTTATTTTTACATTTTAATTTGTCATTTTGATTTTTGATTTTTAAATTTTGAATTATTTAACATGAACATAAAGTCCAAAATAGAATCCCTATTATTCATTTCCGCAAAATCGATGTCGGCCAAGAGTTTGGCTGATTTGATTGGCGTGGCTGAAAAAGAAATAAAAGCCGTCGGTGATCAGATGATTGAGGAATATAAAAAAGAAGAACGTGGACTGCAGATCATTAAGAACGGCAGCAGCTATCAGATGGTCAGTTCACCTGATAATGCAAAACTTATTCAGGAATTCATTAAGGACGAGACTACCGGAGAGCTTTCTCGTCCGAGCTTAGAAACGCTCACCATCATCGCTTACCGCGGACCGATTTCTAAAATAGACATTGATCGGATTCGTGGCATTAATTGCAGTTTGATTTTGAGAAATCTTTTGTTACGCGGTTTGATTGAAGCAAAAATCGATAAGAATAAAAAAGATACTTATTACACCGTTACGTTTGATTTCATCCGCTTCCTTGGCTTGAACGAAATTGAGCAATTGCCAGATTACGAAAAACTGCATCAAGATGATACAATTGATCGGATGCTGAAGACGGAAGAGGTGAAGGTTTAATTGGATAAAAATTGCTTCATTGTTATATTGCTATATTGTTAAATTGTTAAAAATGAACAGCAATATAACAATTTAACAATATAGCAATGTCATTGAGAAGTGCTTTACAATAATTCAATTTAGAGACTATCAGCAGCTATGCTCATAACCCTTTTCCTGTCAATAATTTATTTTAATATTAGCTTAAATTTGGACAATAAAGTTGTCAATTTTTTTGCGCCGAATTTATCGGATCAATTGAATGCAAAAATTGCAATTTGGTCAGAGGCGGCCAAAAAAATTGTTTTGGCGCACGAGGCGGATGCTACGATTGATATTGATTTTGCCAGAAATTTATTATTGCAAAGACGCACCGATCCAATTGAACCAGCCTTGCCTGTTGCAGAATTAAAGCTTCCCTTGAAAAACAGCACCAGCACAGAAGACTTTACTACTACAGCAAATGGTGGATTTGTGATGGACGTGGTTGATGGCACTATTCTGTTCGAAAAAAATGCCGACCAGATTTGGCCGATTGCCAGTATCACTAAATTGGTGACCGCCTTAGTTTTTATCGATCAAAATCCTGGCTGGGAAAATATTTATGAAATCAAAAAAGAAGACCGACGTGATGGCGGTCGAATTTATCTTTTTTCCGGAGAAAAGGTTAAAGTGAAAGATCTGTTTTACTTGAGTCTAGTCGCATCCGGCAACACAGAAACCATCGCCTTGGTTAATTCTACCGGTATGAATGAGGCAGACTTTGTCATAAAAATGAATGAGAAAGCAAAAACTCTAGGTCTTGAAAAAACAGTATTTTTTGATGCAGTAGGCCTGGATGATGATAATGTTTCTACGCCGAATGAGGTGGCAAGGATTGCCAAAGCAGCGCTCGAGGATAAAGACATTAGCAAGGCAACTTTAACCAAAAAATATGAATTTAAAACTTTGAATGACAGACGAAAAGTTGCATATTCCACTGATTCACTACTGAACGATGAGATGCCGGGGCTCAAAGTTTTGGGAGGGAAGACCGGCTATAATGAAAAAGCTGGCTATTGTTTTGTGGGCAAATTCTCGGATAAAGAAAATCATGAAATAATTTCAGTAATTCTTGGTGACGTAGATGAAAAATCACGCTTTACTCAGGCATACAGTCTGGCCGAGTGGACTTACGGAAATTATCATTGGTAAATTTTATCAGTGATGTGGTATAATATTGTATATTAATCATGTTTTTAAGGACTATCAAGGCTATATTGTTAAATTGCTAAATTGTTATATTGCTGAGTTGCATTTAAGCAATATAGCAATTTAACAATATAACAATTATGTTTTGTTATTGCACAAATTTTAAAAAATATTTTAAGGTTATTTAAAAGTTATTTAAATCATATGAAAGAAAAAATAGTTATCGCTAATTGGAAAATGAAACTTGGCGTAAAAGAAAGTTTAGATTTGGCCAAGCAAATGAAAGAAAAATTTAAGGATTTAAAAAATGGGCAGGTGGTGATTTGCCCTAGTTTCCTAGCTACTTGTGAAACTAAAAAAATCTTAAAAGGCAGTAAGGTTAAGTTGGGGGCTCAGAATGTTTGTTGGAATGAAAACGGAGCAAATACTGGCGAGATTAGCCCGAAGATGTTAGCTGAAGCTGGCTGTGAATACGTTATTGTCGGTCATTCCGAACGAAGAAGCTACATGTTGGAAAATTATGAAATGATTCATTTGAAATTAAAAGCGGTTTTGAACACCGATAAACTCACTCCGATTGTTTGCATCGGTGAAAACTTTGAAGAACGTAAAACAGATCGACGTGATTTTGTTTTAGTCCACCAATTACAGCAGTCATTAGGCGGATTAAGCCTATTGCAGAATCAAAGAATCATAATCGCGTATGAACCGATTTGGGCAATTGGCTCCGGCACCGCAATCGAGCCGGCTGAAGCTGAATACGCTCACAAAATCATTAAATTGACCTTGAATGATTTATTCGGACCAAGCATTGCTAGTGAAAATTTCTCTATAGTTTACGGCGGTAGCATCACCAGTAAAAATGTAAAAGGCTTTGTTAATTTAGAAAACACCGATGGACTCTTAGTCGGTGGCGCCAGCTTGAACGCCGATGAATTTTTTAAAGTAGTTAAAGCAGTAATTAAGTAAATTCGTAATTGATAATTGAATATTATGCTAGTCCACATAAAAGACTTAATAAAAGACGCGGAGAAAAAAGGTTATGCAATTGGCGCCTTCAATGTCCATAACTTGGAAACTATTTTGGGCGTGGCCAGGGCGGCGGTCAAGGCAAAATCCCCGGCAATAATCCAAGTCTCAGAAGGCGCAATTAAATACATGGGAAGGAAGCCGGTCAACCACTTGGTTTCTACTATCGCAAAAAATTTGGCGCCGGATGTACAAATAGCTCTTCACCTTGATCATGGTTCCAGTTTTGAATCAGTGCTTGCTTGTATGGATGCCGGATTTTCTTCGGTGCAAATTGATGCTTCAAGCATGCCCATTGATGAGAATATTGAGCTGACAAAAAAGATTGTCGATATTGCCCATAAAAGAGATGTTTGGGTGCAGGGTGAAGTCGGCTCGATGATCGGCGGACATGGGAAAGTCGGAGGAAAAATTACTGGTGTTCCTCTAGCGGAGCCTAGTGAAGTAATTGCATTTGTTAAAGCAACTAAAGTAGATAGCATTGCCGCCGCCGTTGGTACGGCTCATGGCGCTTTTACCAATGAAGATGTGCACCTTGATTTAGTCAAATCGATCACTGAAAAATTAAAAACTCCATTAGTATTGCATGGAGGGTCGGGAGTGCCGGATAAGGTTATTGCCAAAGCTATCAAAAATGGCGTTCGTATAATAAATATCGGTACCGATATAAAAGTTGCCTTCTCAGATACGCTCAAGGAAACCTGCAAGAAGAATAGGAAGGAAACTGATCCAAGAATTTTACTTTCTCCATCTATCGATGCCGTGGAGGCCATAGTCTTAAACAAAATGAAGCTTTTCGGCAGTTTGGGACGCTCGGTTGACATTAAGGCAAAAAAACTCTAATTTAAAGAGGTTATCTTAAATAACTGAGTTTAGCACTCTATGTACGATATAATTCCATTAATTTTGATTCTTGTCAGTTTAGTCGTTATCATTATTGTAGCAGCGAGAAAGTTCCCAGCTTTGGCAAACTTAGATGTCAATAACATTCCGGCAGAAAAAGAGGCTCGTTTCAAAGAGCAGATCGTGAGCAATAGGCTGAAACGATCTATTTTTAAGTGGAATTCAAAAATCCTCAGATTTATCAGGCCGATTCTGCATTTCACCAACAATTTTTTCAAGGCTCAGTATGTAAGATTGCATGAACTGAAAGAAGGTTATAATACCAATCAAAATATTAGTCCGGAAGAGTTGGATAAAAAAATCGACCAATTATTAAAAAGTGCAGAGGAGTTGAGCAAGCAAGACGATTTAACCGGCGCGGAGAAAAAATTGATCGAAGTAATCGGTTTGGATAGCAAGAATATCGAAGCTTTCAAGCAATTAGCTCACTTGTATTTTGATCGTAAAGACTACGAAGAAGCCAAGCAGACTTTTGAGCACATCCTTAAACTGGAAGAAGATGTTGACGACACAGAAACCATGAAAACAGGGGAGACCTGCTACAATCTGGCTTTAATCGGAGAAGAAAGTGAAAATTTTGAGGATGCTGTAAATTATATAAAAAAGGCTCTAAAAATAGAGGCAAATAACCCGCGCTACCTTGACACAATGCTACGAATCAGTATAATAATAAAAGACAAGATTCTGGCTTTGGACGCCTACGACAGGCTTAAAAAGGTCAACCCAGACAATCAGAAATTAGACGAATTCAAGGCTCAGATTTCGGAATTATAATCGCGTAACGTAAAGCACGTAACGCATAACGAAAGTTAAGGTTACGTTTTTTATTTTCAAGTTAAGAACAATGTAAAGCTTGAATCTAAGGAGTGCTTGCACTACGAAGCTTCAGCGAAGTAGTGCCGATGTAGCTCAGCGGTAGAGCACTTCCATGGTAAGGAAGGGGTCTCGAGTTCAATCCTCGACATCGGCTCCAGAGTCAATTGTCAATTACGAATTAACAATTACGAATGAAGGAGAATTTAATTCAGAATAAAAGTTTTAAATTTGCTGTAAGAATTGTTAATTTGTATAAGTATTTAGTTGATCAAAAAAATGAATTTGTTTTGTCAAAACAAGTTTTAAGAAGTGGAACGTCGATTGGCGCGAATATTGAAGAGGCGCTTGGTGGAATTTCAGAAAAAGATTTCTTTGCAAAATTAACAATCAGTTATAAAGAAGCTAGAGAAACCAAGTATTGGATAAATCTTTTAAGCGAAACTGGTTATATAAATAAGGCATCAGCCATTTCTATTTTGGAAGACTGTGAGGAAATTTGTAAAATCATTGGAAAAATACAATCAACAATAAAAAACAAAAATTCGTAATTCGTAATTCGTAATTCGTAATTGACAATTGATAATTGAATCGGGTCGATACCAAAGCGGTCAACTGGGGCAGACTGTAAATCTGCTGGCTTTCGCCTTCGCATGTTCGAATCATGCTCGGCCCACCCTTCGACAAGTTCAGAATATTTT
>Ga0209319_1002704_pt1 | contig 10531 bp, 4 predicted proteins | sample RifGroE2_FD_184000 | JGI IMG/M metagenome (GOLD analysis project Ga0209319, IMG submission 184000) | Groundwater microbial communities from Rifle, Colorado - Groundwater E2 (SPAdes) (version 2) | ecosystem: Environmental > Aquatic > Deep subsurface > Groundwater | place: Rifle, Colorado, United...
ACCACAATTTGTAACTAAACAATTATTTGCAACAATATCCGATTTCAAGGCAAATATCCCGGCATAAGCCATGTTCTGAATTTTGGTATTCGTAAGTTTAACGGTAGCAAACCCTTCATTTTCAATATTTCCTACCTGAAGGCCGATATTCGCATTTTTAATTTCAACATTTGAGAACTCATTGTTTTTGCTTCCGGAATACAACAAAACACCGTTCCATTGATCCGGAACGTTGGCATAAACATCTTCAAGCCTGTCGCCATAAAAACAAATTGGATTTTCAACAGTCCCTTTAGCCAAAACTTTTCCCTTCACATATAAACCTGCATCCTTATGAAAATAAATTTTCGTTCCAGGCTCAATAGTAAGAGTAGCATTGCTGTCGACAAATGCATAATTATAAACCAGATAAGGTTTGTCGTTAGTCCATGTTGTTGATTTTAATATCTGCCGTTTAATCAGCTTAAAGTCCTGTCCCCAGGCAACCAGATCAACATGCTGAGGATTCGAGTTTGTGATGAATTCTATCGAATCTTTTACGACCAGGGGAAGATTCTGACCGCTCGGATCGACTGTAACCTCTACGAAAATATACATGCTATCGAAAGGGGCAATCTCTAAATTCTGAACTTCATTGGCAGAAATCCCATTAATATTTAATCTGAAATTGGACGTTTCACCTTTGGCCAGTTTGACGGATGAAATAAGGATTTTCTGATCGAACGGATTATAAATCTTTAGGTGTTGAGTGGTAGAACCAATGGTTGTAAAAACGGTATCGAACATGACTGTATCAACCGAAAAAAGCAGTTTTGCATCAGAGGAAGACAGATATTTTTCATCTTCACACGAAAATAAATAGCCTAGAGTAAATACCACCAGTAATATGTAGATAAGTTTCTTCAACTCAGAGTTATTTCCTTTTTTAAACGATGATTTTAAATCCTTAGTATCCAAAAATAACAAATGATTTTCACATTTTTTAACATTACTGCTTTAATGTGGTAAAATCAATTGTAAAGCATATAAAAATGTCAGTAAAAAGCGAAAAATTACAACTAAATGTTTTACAACTTGTTTTTTAACAATCATTTGTGCCTTGTTTTCAAATCAGAAACAGAACATTAACAAATCAATATTTTTTAATACTTCCTGGTTCAAAATGGATGATCAGCAATAGTCAAACACTTTCATTGTTTTTTAACTTTACCCACTGATCTAAAAACACGAATGAGACAAATTACAGTATTACTTTTCTTGCTGATCTTGCAGTGTGGATTCACGCTGGCAATCGATAAACCTGACTTTCTAAAGTATAAAAATGACCATTGGGTTGATTCGCTGATGAACAATATGACTTTAGGTCAAAAAATAGGCCAGCTTTTTATGATTCAAGGTTATTCCAATAAAAACACCCTTCATATTGAAGAACTTTTACAGCTTGTCAATAAATATGAGGTTGGAGGAGTTATCTTTATGCAGGGCGGGCCGGTTGCTCAGGCGAAAATTACAAACCGATTGCAGAGGGCCTCAAATATCCCTCTTTTGGTTGCGATTGACGCCGAAAACGGATTGGGATTCCGGTTAGATTCAACGTTGAGTTACCCTGTACAAATGGCGCTTGGGGCAATTACAAGCGATACAATAATCTACCGCATGGGATTCGAAATCGGCAAACAATGCCGTTTGTTAGGCATTCATATGAATATGGCTCCGGTTTCAGATATCAATGTTAATCCTGAAAATCCGGTGATCAACCACCGTTCGTTTGGTGAAGACCGGATGCAGGTTGCACGAAAATCGTGGTTATATGCAAGCGGGATGCAGGATGCAGGCGTTTTGGCTACGGCCAAACATTTTCCGGGCCACGGCGATACTGAAGCTGATTCACACTATGACCTTCCATTGATTTCACAGACAAAAAGCCAACTTGATTCACTTGAGCTATTTCCATTTTCATACCTCATCAATAAAGGGATAGGAGCCATTATGACTGGGCATTTAGAGGTTCCGGCACTTGAACCAAATGCTAATATTCCTGCTTCAATTTCATCCCGAGTCATCAACAAGAAATTGAAAAAAGATTTAGGCTTTAACGGACTGATCATTACTGATGCTATGAATATGAAAGGAATCAGTAACTCCTACTCTTCAGGGGAATCATCAGTGAAAGCCCTGAAAGCAGGCAATGACATGATCGAAATAATTCCCCGGCTCGACAGGGCCATTTCAGCAGTTAAACTTGCAGTCCAAAATGGAGAATTAACTATTGAAGATATTGATGAAAAATGCAGGAAGGTATTAATGGTTAAAAAATGGCTCGGACTTGATCATCAAAAACTGGTGTCCACGGATAACTTGCTCCCAAAGTTGAATGATTTTCACTACCAGCTTACCAAGAGGCTGCTTTTTGAACAATCGATGACAGTATTGGTCAACCAGCAAAACATGGTTCCGATACAACGGCTGGATACATTAAAGATCGCCAGTCTGATGATTGGCTCTGAAGAAATTACACCGTTCCAACAGATGCTAGGTAAATATACACAGATCGATCATTTCAATATTGGCAAATCACCTTCAGAATTAGAAATAAGCAGTTTACTTAACCAGCTCAATCCGTATAATTTATTGCTGATAGGTGTAAATGGAATGGGGATGTACCCCAGGAGACGATTTGGCATCACTGATCAGCAGATAAAGCTAATCGAAAAACTAAGTAGCCTGAATACGGTTATTTCCTTTTTTGGAAATCCTTATTCGCTCACCAATTTCCCATCCATTACTAATGCAAAAAGTTTAATTATAGCCTATCAAAGCGATCCGGATGCCCAGGAAATGGCCGCACAGCTAATTTTTGGCGCTACCGCTGCAACAGCCAAGCTACCAATCACAGTAAAGGCAATGTTCCCAGTTCATTCAGGAATCGAAACCCCATACATCAAACGCCTGAAATACACATTACCTGAAGAAGAAAATATCAGTACCGTTTTTCTGAGTTCAAAGCTTGACTCGCTGGCCAAATATGGAATCGACCAAAAAGCATTTCCGGGTTGTCAGGTTCTGGTTGCCAAAAACGGAAAGGTCATTTTTCAGAGAAGCTATGGATTCCCGACCTATGAAAATATACTGGCTGTACAAAACGACAACCTGTATGATCTGGCTTCGGTTACCAAAATTACAGCATCGTTACCGGTGATAATGAAGTTGTACGACGATAAAAAGATCAATCTGGACAAGCCTTTTTCGACCTATTTCGAAGAATTCAGAAATACGAACAAAGCCGAAATGTCTGTTCGTGATGTATTGACTCACCAGGCACGTCTGCAAAGTTTTATCCCCTTTTGGCTTGAACCGGGAAGTAATAAAAAGATACGTGCAGGTGTTTTTCGCAACCAACCTTCTGAAAAGTTTCAAATAAGGGTTTCCTCACAATTGTACGCCAGAACCGATTTTAAAAATCAGATTATTACTGACATCATAAAATCGCCTTTGCGCCCCCATAAAGAATTTCATTATTCTGACTTAGGGTTCAGCTTGTTCCCTCTCGTAACCGAACGATTAACCGGAATAAATTTTCAGGAATATCTAAACATAGAATTCTTTCAGTCATTGGGAGCGGTGTCAACCGGGTTTAAACCTTATGAGAGGTTTCCTCTTGAACAGATTATTCCAACTGAATTGGACCTTACTTTCAGAAAAGAGCTTTTAACCGGGTTTGTGCATGACGAACTGGCTGCCTTGTTTGGAGGAATTTCGGGCAACGCAGGGCTTTTCAGTAATGCAAACGACCTGGCCAAAATAATGCAGATGTACCTCCAGATGGGCTATTACGGTGGGGAACAATACATTAATCCGGAAACAATTCGTGAGTTTACCAAGGTACAGTTTCCTATGACTGAAAACCGACGGGCACTTGGGTTTGATAAGCCAATTCGGCGAACTAACGGAAAAAACAGATTCCCGGCGGTTGATGCAAGTCCTGAAAGTTATGGACATACCGGTTTTACAGGCACTTTTACGTGGGCAGATCCAACCAATCAGTTGCTATTTATTTTTCTTTCGAACCGGGTTCATCCAACCCGAAGAATTACTACCATCAACGACCTTAATATCCGGACTAAAATGCATCAGGCTGTTTATGATGCTATTAAAAAAGGCGATCAGTAACTCTTAAAAATTGTTAATTTATTTATCGAATATTAATGGTTTTGTAATAGTATATAGTTCTAAAATGCTTATCAGATAAGCAGAAATGGAATTATTCCGAAATGTTAAATATCTGCAACAACTCCGGTTTTATAAAACCTGTCAATAAAACATAGCTGTTATCCTTTTGTTATTTCTATATTAATTCTACCTTTAAAGGGCGTTTTAGAAGAAAAAAGATGTACAACCATAAAAACTAATTGTCATGGAAAAAAAAATCACTTTTAACGAACTTCGTCATATCAAAGACAGTTTACCTGCCGGTTCAATCAGCCAAATTGCGCAAGAATTTGGTATTGAAGTTGAAACCGTCAGGAATTATTTTGGAGGCGCAAACTATGACAGAGGTAAATCTGTAGGATTACATATTGAACCGGGACCAGATGGTGGCATTGTATTACTTGACGATTCTGCTATTTTAGACAGGGCTCAGGCGTTAATTACAACCCATTCAAACTAAAATTAAATTTTATTATTCCGATAGACTGCCCTATATTTATGGGGCAGTTTTTTTTTGCCAATTTTAAACCAAAACCAACTATCATGAAGAACCTTATTTTCATTTTAACCCTGTGCTTACTATCAACCGCAACATTCTCACAGAAGCAACTTTTCAACGGAAAGAACCTGAAGAATTGGGATATTTTTCTGGGAACTCCTATATCTGGGTATGAAGATCTGGCTAAAAAAGCCACCAGGGAGTCAACTTATCAGGTTGTGAAAATAGATGGAAATAAAATGATCCATATCTCCGGCGACATCAATGCTTCGTTAGCCACTAAAACCGAATACGAAAACTACCATTTGCACCTTGAATTTAAATGGGGCGAAAAAGTGTACGGGAAACGGAACAGCGGATTACTTTATCACAGCTATGGACCGTTTGGGGTGGCTTTCGGAACATGGATGGCCAATATCGAGCATCAACTTATGCATGATAACCTTGGAGATACATACCTTATGGCTAATACCTGGTGCGAAACCAATGTAAAAAAAGGTGATGGCGAAAAAACTTTCTTCTATTCTCCTGAGGGAAAAACCATGGCATTCAGTGAAACCGACAACGGACGTTCGATCAAAAAAATGAAAGATGCCGAAAAGCCGCTTGGGGAATGGAACACTGTTGATTTGTTTTGCTTCGGACAAACTGCCATTCATGTAGTCAACGGACAATTGGTGATGGTCAATACCAACTGCAGCAAAATCGAAAATGGCAAAAAAATTCCGCTGACAAAAGGAAAAATCCAGTTACAATCGGAAGGCGGAGAATTTTTTATCCGGAAAGTTGAAATTGAAAATATTAAGGAAATACCAGTGGAATTGCTGAGATAACAAGATTCTATCTTGATTATAAAAAATCGTCCTGCAAGAAAAAACTTGCAGGACGATTTTTTTATTCTGAACTTTTCCATTTTTGCGTGTACTGAAATGAAAAAGTACACCAATGAATCAGCAAAGAATTAACAACATCTCCGGTTGGGCAGTTTTCTGCATTTCTCTTATCGTTTATTTTTTAACCCTCGAACCAACACTCAGTCTGTGGGACTGCGGCGAGTTTTTGGTATCAGCCTATAAACTTGAAATCAATCATTCTCCGGGAGCGCCATTATTTATGCTTATCGGACGAATTTTTTCATTGCTTAGTTTCGGAAATCCGACCAATGCAGCCTATGCCATCAATCTGGTCTCTGCAGTATCGAGCGCTGCAACCATTCTGTTTTTGTTCTGGACCATTGTTTGGCTGGTTTCAAAAATGGAGCAAAAACAAACAAAAACGTATCCATTGTTCCTAAAATTCGGTGCAGCCGCCGTTGGAGCTTTGTCGTTTGCGTTTACTGATTCGTTTTGGTTTTCGGCTGTCGAGGCTGAAGTTTATGCGCTTTCGTCGTTATTTAGCGCGGTTATTTTATGGGCGGCAACCCGTTGGGAGCGCGAAGCTGATCAGGCTCTTTCTTCAAGATGGATTGTCTTGATGTTTTTTCTGGTTGGACTCTCCATTGGGGCTCACTTACTGAATTTGCTGGTTATTCCATCAGTCGGGTTAATCATTTTTTTCAGAAAATATAAATACTCACTCAAGGGATTGTTTGCCACAATCCTGATCAGTGGAATCGGGATCATTGCCTTACTCCAGATTTTGATTCCCGGAATCCTAAACCTGTCAAAAAATCTGGAACTCTTTTTCGTCAATCAACTTCATTTGCCACTTCATTCGGGATTGTTTACCTATTTGGTTTTACTTGTTGGAGCCATTACTGCCGGTTTATTTTACAGCCACCGTAAACAATTTCCAAGGCTGAATCTAGCCTTATTGTGCCTGACTTTTTTGCTGATCGGTTACACTTCCTATGTGGCAACCATTGTACGGGCATCAGCAGGAGTGCCAATCAATCAGGGTAATCCGGAGTCAACATTCAGCCTGTTAAACTATTTAAACCGCGAACAATATGGTTCCCGGCCAATATTGTATGGATCAAATTTTGGATCGGTTGTCTCAGGATACGAAGAACGTGAAACCTGGATTGCTTCCAATGGAAAGTATATTAAAAGCCAGTTAAACCCGAAGATTAATTTCGACAAAAATACCATTGGATTTTTTCCGCGGATGCACAGTAACGATCCGGAACATATCGAAGCCTATAAAAATTGGGTCGATTTCAAAGGAATAAAAGTTCCGGTTAACGATGAAGAAGGCAAAATGAGCAGTACAACAATACCAACTTTTCAGGAAAATCTTTCCTTCTTTATGAAATACCAGCTGGGATTTATGTACCTACGCTACTTCATGTGGAATTTTGCCGGCCGTCAAAACGATATTCAGGGAACCGGCAGCAAAGTGAACGGAAACTGGCAGTCTGGAATTCCAATAATAGACCAGTATTTTGCCGGCCCTCAAAAAAATCTTCCTTCAGTAGTAAAAGAAAACAAAGCCCGCAACTTCTATTATTTCTTGCCACTTCTGATTGGACTTTTAGGCCTGTTTTTTCAATACAGGAATGACCGGCAAAACTTCTTAAGTACAGGCCTCCTCTTTTTCCTGATGAGTTTTGCCCTGGTAGTTTACCTCAACGAAATACCAAACACTCCTCGTGAACGCGATTACGTTTATGTAGGCTCGTTCTATGTTTTTTGTATCTGGATCGGACTTGGTGTTTTATCTGTTTTCAATGGATTTCAAAAGCTGGTAAAGGAAAGATATGCGGCTATCGCGGCGCTGACTGTTTGTTTGTTGGCTTCACCTGTTTTTCTATTGGCGCAGAATTACGATGATCATGACCGATCCGGAAGAAATTCGGCCCGCGATCTGGCCCGAAATTATCTCGAATCCTGTGAAAAGGATGCCATCCTGTTTACACATGCCGACAATGACACCTATCCACTTTGGTATTGTCAGGAGGTGGAAGGAATCCGTCGCGACGTTCGAGTGGTGGTAATGCCCTATTTGCAGGCAGAATGGTACATCCAGCAATTACAACGGAAGATTTATGGTAATGAAGCGCTGAAAATGATCATCCCGTTAGAAAAATACCAATCCGGAGAAGTTGACTATGTATATGTTGTTCCAAAAATTGAAACAGAGCAGCCGCTGACCGATGTACTTGAATTCGTAGCCAGCGATTCTTCAAAAACAAAACTAACTGTAGGCGATCAGGATCATATCAGTTATATTCCTGTCGATAAAATGAGCATTGAAATGCAGGGGAAAGAAGCCGTTCATCTGGAATTGAAGCAACGGGCCATCAACAAAGGCGATCTGGCTTTTTGGGACATTATAGCCTCCAATAAAGGGAAACGCCCGGTTTGCTTCACTTCATGGGTCGATCCGGAAGAACATGGATTGAAAAACAACCTGATTTTTGATGGCCTTATTTTTCGTCTGACTGATCAAAAAACTGACAGCAATTCGGTTCTCGACATAGGGAAGATTGAAATAGAAGATCTTTACAAAAACCTCATGCAAAAATGCAATTGGGATAATCTGTCCAATCCAGATGTATATTTCGACTGGCATCACCGTCGCATGCTGGCCAGTATGCAAATCAGAACTGCCTTTTACCGTCTGGCTCAAAAACTGACCGAAGAAAAGCAAACGGTTAAAGCGATGGAAGTACTAAAAAAAGCTGAGAAGACAGTCAGTTTAAAACTTTGGCCGGTAGATTATCAAAGCATTTTGATGGCTTCACTTTATGCGTCAAACGGTCAAAAGGCTTCAGGAGAAAATCGTTTCCGCGTGTTGGCAGCTTCGCTCGAAGAAAGTCTAATTTATTATTCAGGGTTCGATCCTCGTCAAAAGAAATCAATTGCTGATGAAGCCGGATATCAGTTATCGCTCTACAATGAACTGATCGAGCAAGCTAAGGATACCCTTCAGGAGACAGAAATAAAAGCAATGAAAGAAAAACTGCTCCTATTTGCAGGGAAATTAAGTTAAGAAAGAATACCGCGCAGCGGTTAAAGTATGGTAGACGAAAGTTAGAAAATCGACAATAGGCGCATCTAAGGTCCTAGTTTCTTATATGAAGCTCTATGCGCCGCAAATCATTCAAAGTTTAACGGCTTACGCGGTAAAAGATGAACCTTTCGTTTTTCTATAATACTTTAATCGCTACGCGGTAATTATTTACAATTCTGCTATTTTGCTTTTGCAATAGCTTCCAAAACTCTTTCGGGGGTCATTGGAAGTTGGTATAGTCGGGCGCCACATGCATCAAAAATAGCATTGGCAATTACTCCGCCCATTGAAATGATACCAGGTTCGCCTCCACCCTGCGGAGCTTCATTCTTATCCAGAATTTTAGTTTGAATTTTTGGCACCCACGAGAATTGTGGAATCTGGTAATTTCCAAAATTGGTTGTATGAACTTCTCCACCAGTGAACTTCACTTCTTCGGTAAGTGCATATCCCAACCCCATTGTAATACAGCCTTCCAACTGAATAATTGATCCTTCAGGATTGATGCAATAACCCATATCCTGGGCGCAGGCAACCCGGATAACCTTTACTTTTCCCGTTTTTTGATCAACTTTGACCTCGGCCATATGAGCCACGTATGCACCTGCATCGAAACCGCAGGCAATTCCGTAACCGCGTCCGCTGGGCGATTTGGCCGGAGTCCAGCCAAACAATTCGGCAACCGCTTTCAGCACACCAATCATACGTTTATCTTTCAGGTTTTTCAGGCGAAAATCCAACGGATCAGTACCAATTTTAGCTGCCATCATTTCAATTTGCGACTCACGGGCAAATGTATTCGTATTGTTTCCCGGGGCTCGCCACGCACCAGTCAGAAATGGATGAACATCCCTGGTGGAATAACTGGTTGTTTTGGCATTAGGGACATCATAAATAGTATCGGATCCGCGTGAACCTGCAAAATATTCGTGATAGTCCCACAACGATATCTTTCCTGATTTGTCGGTTCCGGAAGTAATTTTTACAACAGCAGCCGGCCGGAAATTATCATAGAAAAAGGCTTCCTTTCGGGTCCATAAAACCATAATTGGTTTCCCGGTGATTTTGGTAAGACGTGCTGCCTCTATAGCCTGACGGAACATTGTTTTCCCGCCAAAACCTCCACCCAAAAATGGTGGAATAACCCGAACTTTATCCAGTCCAAGACCAAGTTCACGTGCAATCCCATCCTGAGTACCAAACGGAGTTTGGGTCGAAGCCCGTACCACCACCTTGTCGCCTTCCATAAATCCAAGTGCGGTATGAGTTTCCATGGCGGCATGAGCCACATAACTATTGTGAAACTCGCTTTCAAAAATCTGGTCTGAAGCGCTTTTTCCCGTTGCGATATCTCCTGAACTTTTTACAACTTTGGCATCCGACGGAAATTCAAGCATGTGTTTAAAGACGGTTTGGTCATCCACCTTCATTTCATCGAACTTATATTCGGCTTTTACTTTGGCTAGAGCAGCTTCAGCTTTTTCAATGTCACGGTGCAAAACAGCAACAAGTTCTTTGTCGCGGGCAATCGAAATTCCTTCCATTTTTTCGGCTTCCGAAGTATCGGCCTTAACCAAAGTTGCCCCGTGTGACGGTGGCCTCAGTATTTTGGCATAAAGCATTCCCGGCATCTTAAAATCACCAGAGTACATGGCTTCACCTTTCACTTTGATGACGCCGTCAGCATGTCTGAATGACTTCCCACGTATTTTGAATTCGCTGAAATCTTTTATTTTTGGTTTTACATCCAGATACTTTTCAATCTTTTTCCCTTTGGTTAACTGACCAAAACTGACTTTTTTATTCTTATTGTTTTTAATAAAAATCACTCCGTTTTCAATACTGCATTCTTCAGGAGTTGCACCCAAG
>Ga0209319_1002708_pt1 | contig 10515 bp, 10 predicted proteins | sample RifGroE2_FD_184000 | JGI IMG/M metagenome (GOLD analysis project Ga0209319, IMG submission 184000) | Groundwater microbial communities from Rifle, Colorado - Groundwater E2 (SPAdes) (version 2) | ecosystem: Environmental > Aquatic > Deep subsurface > Groundwater | place: Rifle, Colorado, United...
GAATAAGGATAGAGGATATCGGATTGGCTATGCATGGTCTGATGATTTAATGTTATGGCATAGAGATGACACTATAATTAATTTTGATATTTCTGAATCAGGTTGGGATTCAGAAATGATTTGTTATCCACATATATGTAAGATAGATGATAAAATATATCTTTTTTATTGCGGAAATGATTTTGGTAAAAACGGATTTGGAGTTGCTGAATTATTATAAACAAGTTGAAAATAGAATATATGAATAGTCAAGTTCAAAATTGGTCAAAACAATATAATAAAACTAAGCAAGATCCTCTTTACCCTACTGAATGGGTTATTCGCACAATTGCCGGAGCCAATTATCCAAACTATAAATATGATAAAACTCGGTATCAAGGGAAGAAAATATTAGATATTTCATGCGGAGATGGTAGGAATTTATCTCTGTTATTAAATCTTGGGTTTGATGTCTACGCGACGGAAATCAGTAAAGAAACAATTGAGTTGCTTTCAAAACGTTTTTCTAAGGTTAAATTTAGTGTTGGATTTAATCACAAGCATTCATTCGAAGATAGTTTTTTCGATTATGCGTTAGCATGTGGATCATTTTACTATTTGGACCATGAGACTAATTTTTCAGATAACTTGAAAGAACTCAACCGAATATTGAAGCCGGAAGCAATTTTCTTTGCTAATATGGTTACAAAAGACACTTATGTTTTAAAGAATGCAACACCATTAGGACATGGAGAATATTTAATTGTTGACGACCCACATAATTTAAGGAACGGATACCGCTGGCAGGTAACAAATTCAAAGGAAGAGTTAGAACAATTATTTTCTACATATCTTTCATTATTAGCATGCAGCAAGATTCATGATGATTATTTTGGTTATTTAATTTCGAATCATATATTGGTTAGCCAAAATAGGAAATAACATTTATGGATAATCTTAACCCATTAGTTTCTGTATTTTGTCCGACATATAATCACGAAAATTACATCAGGGATTGTTTAAATGGTATTGTGATGCAAAAAACTGCATTCCAAATTGAAGTTATTGTTCAAGATGACGCTTCTACCGATAAAACGCTTGAAATCATTGAAGAATATGCTAGAACACACCTATTTGTAAACGTAGTAACACATGAGGAGAATTATTTTTCTAAAGGGATGAGTATAAATGAATATTTATTTCAAAATGCAAAAGGAAAATACATTGCCATTTGCGAAGGTGATGACTATTGGACAGATCCTTTAAAACTTCAAAAGCAGGTGGATTTTTTAGAGACAAATCCGGAATATTCATGTTGTTTTCATAATACCTATGTTAAAAAAGATCACGAATTATTTCCCTGGCGAATTTATGATAAGGAAGATTTTTCGATTACAGATACATTTTCAACTGTAGCGCTTTTTCACACCTCCTCTATTCTATTCAGAAGGGAGGCTTTTTATTTACCAGAATGGTTCCATAAGGTAATAAGTGCAGACATGGCACTTTTTAGCATTGTGACCAGTAACGGGAAACTTAAAAGAATCCCTGAATTTATGAGTGTTTATCGAAAAACCGATGGAGGAATTACAGGGACAGATCATGTGATTAGAAATTATCATAAAAACAGGATTGAACTAATGACTTTTCTGAATAAAGAGTTTAATAATAAGTACAAAAAGGAAATTGAGACTGTCATTTCTTATCATCGGCATCAGATAAATAAGGAATTATCACTCTTTGGAAAATTAAAAAACATAATTCGATTGCAATCAATTTTTTTATGCTGATTAATGGATAATTTTACGCAGATTCCTTTTTCACTCCGCAATCTTGATTTATTCTATATTAGGACATCTGTTTTTAGTGCTGTTAGAGAAACACTTCCTCAATTTAAAGGTAATTTATTAGATATAGGTTGTGGCAGGATGCCATACAAAAAATATATCATTGAAAATTCTGAAGTGATCAGTTACTTAGGAATAGACTTAGAAGGGGCATTGATTTACGATGCAAATATAAAGCCCGATTTTACCTGGGATGGGAAACGTTTGCCGTTTGAAACAAATAGCTTTGACACTATAATATCAACTGAAGTGTTAGAGCATTGCCCTGAACCTGAAGTTTTTCTTTACGAGGTTTTCAGAGTGCTAAAAAAGGGGGGTGTGTTTTTTTTTACAGTCCCATTCCTCTGGAATTTACATGAAGTGCCACACGATGAATTCAGATACACTCCCTTTTCTATTAAAAGATATCTGACAGGTAGCGGATTTAAAGAAACCTCTATAAAAGCAACTGGTGGGTGGCATGCATCGTTTGCTCAAATGATGGGTCTTTGGGTAAGAAGAGCACCTTTAAAGAGAAAACCAAGAGTCCTATTAAGCTACCTCCTTAAACCAATTATAAACTTTCTGATTAAGTTAGATAAAAAACATATCGTATCCTTTGGTGAAGGCCAGATGATTACAGGCTTATATGGAATCGCAAAGAAATAAAAGAATAGCAATAATTTCAGTAAGTGCAGATGCATACTCTGAAACTTTTATTAAAGCTCATATAGATTTTCTTGAAGGTGAAAAATTCTTTCTTTATGGGGCATACAAACCAATTTATTATTTAGGAAAGCAAATTGTGTTTCTAATTCCGCCCATTAAAAGATTTTTTCTTAAGTATGTTTTAAAGAAAAACCTGTTGGATTATTCGATAAAATATTTTTTAAGAAGTCATAGAATTGACGTTATCCTGGCAGAATATGGGCCAACAGGATGCACAATTTTGGATATTGCGAAACAATTGAGAATTCCCCTGGTAGTACATTTTCACGGATATGACGCATCATCCGAAAAACTTTTAAATGAGTATAGAGATCAGTACAAGCAACTATTCGTTTATGCCAGTTTTATAATTGTAGTTTCCCACAAAATGCGTGAGAATTTGTATAAAATCGGAGCTGATGAAAGAAAAGTAATTTATGCTCCTTATGGACCGGCATCAGTATTTACAGATGTAATTCCCGACTATAATAACGCTGGTTCAGCTCTCTTTGTTGGAAGGTTTGTTGACAAAAAAGCACCTTGGCTTCTAATTGAAATAATTAAAAAAATTCGCGACAAAGGATATAAACTAGAACTTGTTATGGCAGGAGACGGAATTTTATTGGAAACCTGCAAAGGTCTGGTTAAAATTTATGGTCTGGATAAGGAGATTATTTTGCATGGAGCAGTGAGCCATAGCGAAGTAAAAGATTTAATGGCAAAATCCTTTTGTTACATCCAACATTCTGTTACAACCAGTGATGGAGAAACCGAAGGAACGCCTGTTTCAATTCTGGAAGCTTCGCAGGCCGGGTTACCTGTTATTTCGACAAACCATGCAGGAATCCCTGATGTTATTATCCATAATGAAACTGGTTTTTTAGTGAATGAGTTTGACATTGATGCTATGGCAGAATATCTGGTACTATTGAATAACAATCGCAAATTAGCCCGTGAAATGGGAACAAGAGCCAAAATAAGAATTAAAGAAAACTTCTCACTTGAGAAACATATCTCAATATTGAATAAATCATTAAAAGAAGCCATTGAAGGATATTAATATCACATTTGGTATCATAGTCCTTAATGGCGAACCTTTTACCCGATATTGTATTCGTGCCCTCTACCCGCATGCTCATGAAATAATCATAGCTGAAGGTGCTTGTGAGGGCGCCAGAAATATTGCAACCAGCAACGGTCACTCAAAAGACGGAACTCTTGAAGTCCTTCTGGAATTAAAGAAGACAGAAGATCCGGAAGATAAAATTACAATTGTAACAGCGGAACAGGAGGGTCATCTTAATGGTTTCTGGCCGGGAGAAAAACATGAACAATGCCAGGCGTTTGCTAAAAGAGCAACCGGGAATTATTTATGGCAGGTTGATATTGATGAATTTTATCATGATGAAGATATTGAAAAAATCAAATCTCTGCTTTCTGACGTTAGCTCGATTACGTGTCTCTCCTTTAAACAATATGGATTCTGGGGGGGATTTGATTATCTGGTTGACAGCTGGTACCTTAAGCGACACCTTCCGGAAATATACAGGGTATTTAAATGGGGTGATGGTTACAAATATATATCACACAGACCGCCAACTGTGATAGATAATACTGGTATTAATCTGAAAGAGATTAATTTTTTGAACTCCGGGATGACAGAAGAGATGGGAATTCATATGTATCACTATTCCTTTGTTTTTCCAAAGCAGGTATTTTCCAAAGCAGATTACTACTCAAACTCAAATTGGTTATCCTTGCGCGCTAACGATTGGGCTTCAGTGAATTATATGCACATCACCAAACCTTACAGGGTTTTCATCATGACTGAATATCCCGGCTGGCTGGAAAAATTCAGGGGAACACATCCCCTGGCAATACGTCAGTTGATCAGCAATATTCATGAGAAGAAATTGGTAATTGAAGAAAGAGATATACAAGATATTGAAAAATTGTTAAATAGCAGAGCTTATCAATTTGGTACCTTTTTCCTGAAACTTATGGAACCTGTTGATCGCTGGGGAATGATCTGGTATAAAAAAATTAAATCTGCAGCTAAACGACTTAATCATGTTCTTACAGAACTATAGATATCCATATCTGAACCTCGGCTGTGGAAGTAAAATTCATCCTGATTGGATAAACATCGATTTTGCGCCTGCACTCAACGATGTTTTAAAATATAATCTTCTTGAGAAGCTTCCACTTGACGATGATTGTATTAAATATATTTATCATAGTCATGTACTGGAACATTTTTCAGAATCAGATGGAATAGTTTTTCTCAAGGAGTGTTTCAGGTTACTGCAGAATGGAGGCATCTTAAGAATCGTTCTGCCAGATCTGGAAAATATTGCACGATCATATATTAATCTTATTGATAAGAAAGATAAATACACTGAAAACGATTTTTATAAGTTCCATCGTTGGTTCATAATTGAGCTTTTCGATCAGACAGTCAGGGAATATCCGGGCGGATTAATGAAAGAAAGTCTGACTTCACAGGATCATGTACTTGGTGAATTTATTAAAACCAGGATAGGTAATATTAAGATTAATGGAAAAAATGGCGCTTCGGGAAACAAACCTTTGTTATTCAGGCTGAAAAGGAAACTAACCAAATTACTTCTGACAGAAGATGAATACAGAGCATTAAATATAGGGTTGTTCAGGAGAAGGGGGGAAGTGCATAAATGGATGTACGATAAATATTCTCTCACAAAAATACTTTTTGATGTTGGATTCAAACTGGTAGAGATAAAAAGTCCGGATAAAAGCAATATTCCCTACTGGGAAACTTACGGTTTTGATGTTAATGACAATACAGTCCTTAATCCGACTTCTTTATATATTGAGGCTACAAAATGAAAGTTCTTCATTTCAGCACCAGTGATGTTAATGGCGGAGCTGCTCGTGCGGCTTACAGGCTGCACGTAGGTCTCATTCAGCATGGGATTGATTCCAGAATGTTAGTTCGGGATAAAAAAACTGATAATGAAACTGTTATTCGTTTCAAATATCCAAAAGGACTTAAAAAAGCAGGGTACATTTTCCGGAAGTATCTGATTGAAGAAAACTTTAAACTTTATCAGTCTAACCGACCGAATGGATATGAGGTTTTCAGCGATGACAGGACTCCTTTTAAATCTGGTTTCTTGGATCAATTACCTGAGGCAGATATTTATAATTTGCATTGGACTTCAGGTTTCATTGATTTACCGGCAATTTTCAGAATTATAAAAAAGCCGATTGTCTGGACTCTTCATGACATGTTCCCGTTTACAGGAGGATGTCATTATAACAGCGGTTGCGAAAATTATTTACAACACTGCCATCATTGTCCTCAGCTTGGCTCCACCATCGAAAAGGATCTTTCGTATCATATCTGGGAAAGAAAACATAAAGCTGTTTCTGAATTTAAAAACAACCTTGTTATCAGGGCAGATAGCTATTGGCTGGCTGATGAAGCCAGGAAAAGCAGCCTGTTTAAGGACCTGGATATTGATACTATCCATTACGGAATTGAAACGGATGAATTCATTCCCCGCAATAAAATGGCATGTCGGGAGGCCTTAAATATTCCCGATGATCGCAGGGTAATTGTATTCGGAGCTCCGGGAATAGATAATCCCCGTAAAGGATACTTTCAGCTTCATGAAGCATTACATCAAGTCCGTAAAAACTTCCCAAATTTACTTTTATTGAGTTTTGGTGCAGGTAACAGACCTGCTTATTCGGATATCGAAGGAATGCACTTTGGCCATGTAGCCAATAACCATCTGCTCTCCCTGATCTATAATTGTGCAGATATTTTCGTGATCCCCTCATTACAGGAAGCTTTTGGTCAGACTGCCCTTGAAGCAATGTCATGTTGTGTCCCTGTTGTTGGATTCAATACAGGAGGTATACCGGATATGATTGAGAATGAGGTTACCGGTTATCTGGTCGAAACGGGTAAAATAGCTGGCTTAGCGGATGCAATTAATTGCGTACTTGAGCTAAATGAAAAAGACTATAAAAAGATGGCTGACAATTGTCGTGAAAAAGTAATAAACAGATTTACTATTTCTCATCAGGCACGGAAATATATTGAGGTGTACAATAAATTGTATTAATTTTTGAATTCCGGCCTTTGATGGGAACCCAAATAATTAAGCCGGTACAATTTTTTCTGCAAATTATAGCATCTTTTGAATCACAGACTTTAGGATAAATGATTGCTTCCTTTTTTGCCCGTGCATTTAATAAACTCCGTTTAATCAACAGGTATAAACCTGATGATATTATTCCTGTCAGTATATTAAATACCACTTTCAGGATAAAAATAGATAATAAGGTTTTTAAGGTGCCCGTCGTGAATAAAACAGGGTGGGAGAATTTATTTCTTACAGCAGGATGGTTTACAGGGTTGCTGAAGTTCCTGAATGTAAATAAAGAATGGACAGTAATTGATGTTGGAGCCAACATAGGACAGACATTACTTAAAGTGAAAAGCATCGATAAAGAAATTAACTATTTTGGATTTGAACCAAATCCTGTATGCGTCAACTACCTGTATAAACTTATTGCTAAAAACAAACTTAATAAAACTATACTTTTTCCGATAGGAGTCTCTGATAAAACTCAACTTCTCACATTTTATCATTATACCGATTCCGAAACCGATCCGGCAGCCTCCATAATACGCGATTACAGGTCAGGAAGCAGTCTGAAGAAAACACATTTAGTTCCGGTATTTGATATAAATGAAATTTCACAAATTAAGGGATTGAATAAAATCAACCTTATTAAGATTGATGTAGAAGGAGCAGAATTGGAGGTTTTACTATCATGCGAAGAAATAGTTTGGAAATACAAACCGTTTATAATTATTGAGATATTGCCCGTTTATACATCTGATAATTTAATCCGCATAGAACGGCAGGAAAGAATTGAAGAAATAATTACACGTCTCAATTATAAAATTTTCCTGATAAAAAAAGGACGTAATGAAAGCTTCGATAAATTAGAGGAAATAGGGACTATCGGAATTCACGGTAATATCTTAAATATTGATTATTTACTGGTTCCGGCTTAGAATGACTGACAAACGGTTATTGTCAGAAGAATACCCTGAACTCAATTATTTATCTGTATTTAATTCATTCAGTACATATAATGATCCGGAAATCAATTAAGCAATGGATGGGTCTATGTGTTATAATTTCAGTAATCCTGACATTAATTCTTGCAAACAGGTTGGGACGACCGGTACAGTATTATGAAACCAGACTTTACCAATTGGTTACAGGTAAATATCCTCAGCATATTCAATATGACTCATCAGGTGTGCCGGTTGTTTATTATGAGGGGAAGCTTGAAAAACAGTATAATATTGTTTCTGTTGCAGAAGAAACACTTCGATGGTCCGCTGAAAAAGATTCAGTAGCTGAGAAACAGTTTTTTACCAGCATAAGCTGGCTAATTCAAACCGGTAAACTTCTTAACGACAGTTCAATTATTTTCTGTAACTATTATGATTGGTCTCATTATGAAATGAAAGCACCATGGCGTTCAGCCATGAACCAGGGTCGTGTGATGCAGTCCTTTCTGAAAGCCTTCAAAAAAACCAGAGACTCCATTTATCTGGAATACGCACGAAAATCAATGAATACTTTGTACACCGAGGTCAAAAACGGGGGGGTTACTTATATTGACAACACCGGTTACTGGTACGAAGAATATGCTGACGATAATGTTCAACAATCCCGGGTTCTTAATGGGATGATTGTTGTTTTGCAGGGTCTTTCTGATTATTATAATGTAACCAAAGATCCAGGGGCTCTTTACCTCTTTGAGGAAGGTGTCAGAGCAGTTAAAAACACTCTTCATCTATATGATAATAATGATCATTCAAATTATGATGTACTTGGTAAGCCGGCCAGCCCATGGTATCACAGATTTCATATCGAATTACTTGGATTTTTATATGATAAAACCCGAGAACCGGTTTTTAATGAATACCAACATAAATGGATGAAATACAAAGAGCCTTCATACCTTGTTTCCCTGATCAGGAATCCGACAAATATCGGACTTTTTACGGTTTTTACGATATTCGTTGCAGCCGTCACTATTGTTTCAATTGTCAGCTACTTTATCTGGTTCAGGAAGAAATAGGATGAAACGGTATGCGGTGTGCGGCGTGCGGTCTTCTTTCAATCCATTCAATATGATAAAAATCTCTAATAAACATAATATTTTGTGATTCCAATCGCAAATTAGTATATTTGTATAAAGAATTACTGTGGTAGAACGTTATCTGAAAGATATAATAGTTAAAGATCTGTTTAAAAAAAAGGCCATTATTATTTATGGAGCCAGGCAGGTTGGTAAAACAACCCTTGTACATGAATTGGTTAAGGACCTTGGTATGCCGGTCCTGTTTCTGAATGGTGATGATGCGGATATCCGCAGCCTTTTTTCAGATTTCAATGCTTCAAAATTCGTTCCCATACTGGGAAATCATAAGATTGTTATATTGGATGAGGCTCAGAGAATACCTGATACCGGGCTGGTAATTAAAATAATAAATGACAACTTTAAAGATTCCCAGCTGATTGTAACCGGTTCATCGGCTTTTGATCTGGCAAACAGGATTAAAGAGCCAATGACGGGAAGAAAATTTGAGTTTTTCCTGCATCCCTTTTCTTTCAGTGAAATGGTTGACTACCACGGGTTCTTATCCGAAAAAAGACTCCTGGAGCACAGGATGGTATTTGGTTATTATCCTGAAGTGGCACTTAAGAATGAAGATGAAATGAGGCTTCTTAAATCGCTCGCATCAGATTTTCTTTACAAAGATTTACTTAACCTGGGTCATATTAAGAAGCCGGTGCTGCTGGAAAAAATACTGAAAGCACTTGCTCTGCAGATTGGAAACGAAGTATCATATCATGAACTGGCCCAACTGCTTGATTCAGACAAGGGTACAATAGAAAAATATATCGACCTTCTTGAAAAAGCCTATATTATTTTCAAGCTGAATGGATTAAACAGGAATGTCAGAAACGAGATAAAAAAAGGGAGGAAGATCTATTTTTATGATAATGGGATCAGGAATGCAATTCTTGGAAATTTTCTACCACTGAACTCACGGGTCGACACCGGTTCTTTATGGGAAAATTTTATGGTAAGTGAAAGAGTTAAACTACTTTCTAATAGAATTGATGATGTCAGGATTTATTTCTGGAGGACTTCCCAGAAGCAGGAGATTGATTATATCGAAGAAAGTAAGGGAAAAATTTCTGCATATGAATTCAAGTGGAACCCACGTAAAAAACCGGTATTCTCAAGGACTTTTTCAAATGGTTATCCGGGTTCTGTCTTTAAAATGATCTCACCTGATAATTTGCATGAGTTTTTGACGCAGACTTAAGAGTTTAAGGAGTTGAAAAAGTTGAAAGAGTTTAAAAGTTGAACTTTGGTATGCCACGTACCGCATACCCCACGCTTAAATATCTCCTGTTTTGTTGATATTTTGAAATGTCGTATTTGACCCAATTAGTTTTTTGAAAAACCTTTTTCCTTTTGTCTTTTTCCTTTTGTCTTTTGTCTTTTCTTCATCCTTTCAACTAAATGCTAAACCATCTTCCCCCTCCTCCTCCCGGTAAAACCGGCTGGCCCTGGACCGAAGAAAGCGATCCCTTCCCTTCATTTCAACCTGAAGGAAGCCATTGGCCCCGTATAAGCATAGTTACCCCCAGCTTTAATCAGGGTCATTTTATTGAAGAGACGATCAGGTCGGTTCTGTTACAGAATTATCCCAATCTTGAGTATATATTAATTGATGGGGGAAGCACAGACAATACACCGGAGATTATTGAAAAATATAAAAAGCAAATTACATATTGTACCAGTGAACCGGACAATGGTCAGAGTCACGCAATTAACAAAGGTTTCTTTAAATGTACCGGTGATTATGTCAACTGGATTTGCAGCGATGATATACTTTGTAAGAATG
>Ga0209319_1002712_pt1 | contig 10509 bp, 10 predicted proteins | sample RifGroE2_FD_184000 | JGI IMG/M metagenome (GOLD analysis project Ga0209319, IMG submission 184000) | Groundwater microbial communities from Rifle, Colorado - Groundwater E2 (SPAdes) (version 2) | ecosystem: Environmental > Aquatic > Deep subsurface > Groundwater | place: Rifle, Colorado, United...
AATAAACATGCTATAGATTTGGAAACGCTAATTGCTAAGCTAACTATGGACTAAAAACAGGTTGACGGAAATTTGGTCGATTAGGGCTTGGAACCCCAAGATCATTTCAAGAAAATCAACACGTTAGTGCCAGAATATTGTCTGCGATGCAATCCAATTTTAACGTAAACTACCTTTTTAGATGGCTACTAACTTCCAGGACGTGGATGTTTGTCACCATTTGACTTATCATCTGAGCGCGAGTGTTTTTTTGACCCAGGATTTTCTGCATTTGACGCGGGCTGTATAGCAAAAAATCCAGCCGCAATAGTTGAACTTGTGCTTATAGAAATGGAAGCGGCTGGATTTAATGAGGAAGAACAACAAAAAAGCTGTTTTAAGTCATCATTAACAAATGATTCTATTCTACTAACTCTCTCTTGATTATAATCAGTACTATTTCTTGCTATTCTTATAGATTGTTCGGCAATTCTAATTAAATCTTCTACAAATTTTACAGGGATATGATTAACTTTATGACTATCAATATCCTCAAACATTCTTTGAATTAATTGATCTAACTCCACTAAATACTCAGGTCTTAATCCCGGTCCGCCTGATATGTCTTTGTATTTTCGCAAGAGCATCAGTAAAGCATCATATTGTTGTGGCTCTAATATACCACTATTTTGTGGAGATAGTGGGGTAGGAGAAGGTGGTGGCAAGGACGATGGGGCAGGTCGTTCTATAACTGAAGGGATAGGAGGATTAACAACAGGGACAGCTTCTTGTTGTATTAGCTGTCGTAAAATTGCTCTACTATTGAGTCCATCGTTTAATACTAAAGCATCATAATGACTAATTCCATCATAGCGAACAAATATTGGATCACCAGCTCCCTGTCTTGATAGAGCCGCTTCAACATCACCACGATTTCTTATGTTGTCATCTGGTCCGACCACCACTATAGGACGGTTAAGCAAACGCGCCAATATAACTTGTTCTAGTTGCCCAGCCCACTCAGGTCTTGCTCTTACTCTTTCAATATATTCTTGTATGGTTTGACCAGTTTCTAAGGTTATAAAATCTTTATATTGGTCTTGATTATGTTCAAGATTTGCAGCAACTATATTACGTAAAAAAGTTATATTCTCACCATGAGATAAATAGTAAGTAACCGCTCTATAAAAACAATGACCGTCCCCAATTACAGGCACTAAATCCAAACCTTCTATTCGTTTAACAGTAAAACAGGACATGGTCGGTAATGGCTGAATTGGTATTCTTCTATAAAGTGCTTTAATTACCTCGTGAATTAATGGGTTATTAATTGGCGGTTTAAGAACATCAATGAGATGCAATATAAGCTTAACCAAAGCCCTATTGCTAAAACCAATGGAATTTAAATATGTTAACAATTGTTTCCCTTTCTGAGGACCAAATATTAGGTCGAACACTATTATTAATGCAAATTTTCTGGGGAGGTCTAAAACATCCCCTAAACCAAAAGGTAACTCTACAGACCCAGCTAGTGGTCTTAACACATTAATCTCTGGGCGATCCAGAGATTTTTTTAGCTGTTCCAGCTTTAACTTGTTTAATAATTCATCTGCTGTTGCCGGTAAAATATCTTTAGGTGAATAAATATGGTCGGGAAAAGACTTGCCTGAAAACATTTGTTCAATTTTACCGCGTTCAATTCCTGATACATAAATGGTAATTAATTCATATAATTTTTTTCTGGTATCCTCCTCCGAAAAAAACTTTCTCAAGAGTACTGGGAGTTGATTATAAAAATGCGATACAGCCGAAATATAATCAGGTAATGCTGTTTTAAATAATGCAATTAAAGCATTAACTTCAAAAGAATTTAATATTTGAATTAATCCCCTAATTATAGGTATTGCTTCTTTAGTAACTAATCCATCATCTATTAATGAAGAAAAGCCATTACATAACCGTTGAATGGTATTTTCTAATAAAACCATCGCTTGAGTTATTGTTTGATTGTCAGAAACAAGTGTAGAGCTCGACGTATTAGGAGTTGTATGCATAATATTCACCTTTTAAATTAAAAATTAATACAGTATTTATCGTGGCTTGCCACGGGCACCTTTCGCGTAAAATTTGAAAACCACGGGGGTTTCCAATTTTATAAGCGAAGGTCGGTCCCGAAGTAAAAATTTTCTTAATACCCTGTAGCTTGCCGCAAGGATAGAAAATTCAGATCTTCGCTAAATTTATTTCCACAAGAAAAATCAGCGGTAATTAGATAGTAGTTGTAATTTAAAGGATAATACAACTTCTTTGCTGTTGTTGTGGTGCTGGTAATGCCAAAGCATTTATTCTTTGTTCAGCTCGTAGAGCAGCGTCTCGATCTTCCTGACCAAAGTTAGCAACCAAACCAGCCCTTTGTAATCCCAAACATGAATCTTCATATGCCATTCGTTCTTGATTAAGAACTTCTTGGTATTTGTTTTGATAATATCTCCAAACTTGGTCAACCGTAAAAAGGCTGCCCGCAGTTCCAACTATTGCTCCTATAATTGCTCCAGTAGCTATAGCCTTAATAGTTGCTCCGGCAACCACAAGAGCAAGTCCTCCTCCAGTTAGAGCACAAAGCATGCCTCCGATAACGGCCACAAGTACGTATGTACCAGTACCCCAACTTGGAGGAATTGGTCTAGGTTGTGCCGGATGTAAAATTCTGTCTATTTCTTGACCAATAACTAGATCTAAACGTAAACGATCTCGCGATCTAGTCAAAAGTCCTTGCATATTTTGTAAATCTTGTACTTCTGGATGGCGACCTATGCGACTTAATAAGTTATCAATCTCATTTAGTAACTCATTTGCTATATCAATTAAAGTATTTGTTTGTGCAATTGTTCTAAAATAATTGACATCGCTTAAAGTTCTAAGTGTGCTATTATAAAATCCGTGTACTGTATTTAATAAATCAACAATTTGGGTGTCTACTGCTTCCGGACCAAGGACAGGATGTAAGTAAGAGGTATAGTCAGCCTTAATTCTATCAAATTGAATTTTTGGCCATGGTACTTTCTGTCCCTGAATAACAGGAACTGGTGGATGAACATTTATGTCAAGTTTATATAAGTTAAGAGGAACATTAAAATTAGCTCCATTATATGTAATGTCACCATCTATAAAAATAGCTATTGGCATAATTTTTCTCCTAATATAGTAAACTAAAAATAGTCTCTTTATTAGAGACTATAACTCTACAAAAAATTACCGACTCTTTGGTCTTGTACTATCTTGCTTTCATAACTTGTAGCTAAAGCCAGAAGGTTTTCTCGTTCTTCTATTAAGCAAGTTAATTTTGCTTTTGTTAAAGGATATATTCTGTCTGAAGAAAATAACCCTGATAAACCATGACTTTTTATCACTGGTCGACATTTATTGGCTGCTAAGCAAACTGATGCGATGAAAACCATCACGCTAATAACCAATGATATTGTTCCAATAAATCGTAAGGTTGATATAGTATTACTACTAAGTGTATTTTTTAAAAAAGACCCCATTAGGTTTTTCATCTCATAATAAAGAAGAGCATATCCAACAGAACCACCAGCAGCGTAAAGCTCTTTTTTAAATTCTGGTTTGTGACCAGTTGGTAATGTTGTACCCATATTTTCCATAACTTTCAAACGAGTTTCCTCTTCACTTATTGCTAAAGCATTATTTAAAAGATTGCTATAACATGCTATACATAATATTAAATAGCTACGGTTTCCAGGCGATAAAGTCTGATGAAATCTTTCATATTCCTCATAAGCTGTTTTGTATGCATGTTGAATTAATTCCTTATCATGTGTACTGGTATCTTTGGTGTGTAAAAAAAGCGCAGTTTCATGATATAATTTTTTCATAAAATCGTGCAATAATCCTGTTCTTTCATCAGGGGGTAGTTGAGAAGATGCTTTATATCTTGACCATGCCCTACTAATATCATCAAGTTTAGTTACTTTACTAACTTCATCAATTGGACTTAGTTGCGAAAACATAATTATTCTCCATTTTATATATTATTAAATTGGATTTAAATCAAATTCCTGCATTTTTGAGTCTAGTTGTATCTGCCTAACAAGAGAGGAATTTATTTCCTTATCCTGACATAAAGATGGAACTTTATGAAACCCTAAGGTATTTTCAAACCTTCGCCTTTGTGGTTCATTAGCAAAAAATAAATCAAATGTATTTAAGGAGTCAGTACAATATTCCATATGAGAACGTCTCAAATATGGTGGAACAATTAGCCAAGCATCTGCTATACTATAACCAGAAATCTGCTGTAAACTCCTTTCTTCCTCTCTATTCTGTATTCTTAAATAATCAGCATCTGATCTAACAGTTGAAAAAAAGGATACTACACTAGAATATATGCCATTTATAAAGCCATGAGTGCGTTTAGCACGATATTCAGCATGCTGAATTTTACTTGGCCATGATAAAATAGGAGCTTGTAAAGCCGGCTCACCAGTTGCAATATGAAATGTAGCTAGAATATTATCTAGAGCATGCATTCTTAATTGATGCTCAAGTTCGATTGTGACTACTCCTTTTAAAACTTCAAATAATCCTTTAAAAGTAAAGTTTCCTAATAATAATATATTTAGATCAGCGGTTAACAATTGTTTAATATGAGGAACAAAAATGCGGGCTAGTTTAGCAGCATAATGTTCATTATTAGCTGTATTAATTATATTCGGCGATGAAAGATAAGAAGTAATAGGAAAAGCATCCCTATTAGCTGGTCTAAAATCATCTTGCTGTAACATATTTTGTGCAATACCAGGACTATCAAAAGTAATAGTTTTTGTAGTATATCCTGGTATAACATGGGTAGGGGCGCTAAAATGTAGCGCATTTAATTCAGCATGCAGCGCGCCAAGAGAATGTCCAGTTTCAACAAAACATCTTTTGTCATTATAAGTAGGATCAGTTCTAACTAAATCTCTGATGGCTTGAGAAAACTGCAAAGCGCTAGTTTGAGCTGGTGGACGCATACCAAGTACTATATATGCGTCTGACACTAAATTGGCTATATATTGTGGATCTGTTCCTCTATGTGCAATAATTACCTCAGGACAGCCATCTTTGGTAATAGCAACTCCAGAATAAGCAAAACCATTTAAGTTACCTTCCCGAAGATTGGCAATCTGAACTAATCTCCATCCAGGTCTAAGTTTTTGTGGACTAGGATTATAAGCATAATCGGAAGCTAATGCATAATCGTAAGTTGTAAACATATTGATTTTTCCTATCAATCAAAATTTACAGTATTGTACATAAACTAATTTTTGGTGGCTACATGTAAAAATACCCACCCTAGCCTACCTTCGAGTATCAACCAATAAGCAAGATTTAGCTAACCAAAAATTAGCAATTTTAGAATACTCATGAAAACATAAAATCAAAATTACACAGTTTATCGAGGCGCAAGTATCATCGCGCAAATCTACTAAAGAACGTAAAATTGACTACTTACTAAAAAAGCTAACTGTTGGTGATACCATTATTGTTAGCGAACTATCCCGTCTCGGTCGCAGTCTTAGTCAAATTATCTTCTTAATCGATGAATTTATCAAAAACAAAATTCAACTTATTGCGATCAAAGAATACCTTATTGTCGATGGCAAACAAAGTATACACAACAAAGTCATCATGGCTATGTTCGGCTTGTTTGCTGAAATAGAGCGCGATTTAATTTCTGAGCGCACTAAACATGGTTTACAAACCGCTATTAGTAAAGGGAAACAGCTTGGTCGTCCCAAAGGTTCTCTTAGTTCTTCTAAGCTCAACAGAAAAGAAGAAATCAAACAATTACTAAAATTAAAAGTTTCCAAGTCTTCTGTTGCTAAAATAATGGGAGTTTCGCACACTACTTTGCTGCATTTTATTGAAACACGGAAACTCAATGCATAAATAATGTATTTTATACTGTCTGTTTTTTATCAATAGCTTCCATTGAAATATAAATTGCCTGTTTGCCACTAAGCACTGCAAGAGCATTTTTTCTCATTTCTTCTTGTTCTGAAATATAATGTCCATGAGCTTTGGGAAGATATGCCCCACTTTTTAAGTCATCTACACTAAACTTGTACCCTAATTTTTCACCCATCTCAATTAGTAAATCCACAAAAAGATCGGTTGATTTATCAACCCAATCTTTTATTTGTTGCTCATTAGTTGCTTCAGTTGCTGGGTAAAAATGTTCCCTATGTTTTTTCCAAGCAGCTATAACCTTTTTATCGGAATAAAACTCTAAATCAATCATATTTAATGCTTGTACATGTTCTGTAGACAATCGATTCGCTCTAGTAGTCATAAGGGTTTTAAATATAGTAAGTTGTCTTATTTTCTTAGAACGCCAATCTTCTATCCACGTTTGTACTCTAAGGGCTACTAAAGGAGCGAATAAAACCGCTATTACCATTAGCCAATCAAAAACTCTCATCATCTACCTCATTTTGACCATCCGCCATATGCTTAATTTTTGCACAATCAGGATTGTTTCTATTTTTCCAAAGGAATGTGCCATAAAAAAGTAAATTATTTACATCATTATAGGAGCTCCAAAAAGATGGGGGTGGGTCATTATCCCACCAGTCGATTTCATTACCCCTTAGCGCTTCATATACTTTTTTTAATAAGTCTAAACAGTAGACTGCCACGTTCTCTAGTTCTTGTAGATTTTTCGCACGTTGCGTCGCAGTTGCTATCTTATAATCAAAATGTGCAAGTTCTTTGTTTCTATATGTTTTTAATTTCTCAACTTTTGGAGCTAGTTTAACATATACTGCGTCTAATTTGGCTTTTTCATTTATATTATCTATCAAAGGCAATATCTTTTTAAGTGAGAAATTAACACGTCCACCTGTGTCAGCAGGATCAAATAAGCGCACAACTTTTAAAACCAATAGATCAGTAAGCATTATACGAAGATCATAAAAAAAATGTTTTGCTTCATTGAGAAACTTATTATCTTGTTTATAAAAATTAGTCAAATAACAGTGAATTTGTATACAGTCGCATATTTCTGTATATAAAGTATCGATAACTATTTTGTTTTTCATTGGTGATTTTCTGAATTTAACTTATCTAAATGAATCTCCATGGACTTACGCCCATGATATCAACTGTTACGAGCTATGCTCGCTTGAATTTACTTACGTAAATTCAAGAAAACTCCATCTCTGAGCTAACACTCAGAGTTTTAAGTAACGTGTTATAAATCCGTTCCCTCCGTTCATAACTAAGACTAACCGATAATCATTGCCATAAATAGACAAATACGGCAAAACACATATACTAAAGGAAAACAGGTTTTCAGGGCTGCTGCCCAATAATTTGAAAATTTTCAGTCAATAATGTTTTAAGTTCCGATTTGTATTTTTTCATTCCACCATTAAAAAAATATTCCACAGCTTCTTTGAAATCTGAAAATTTTTCGTAATACTGGTTATACAGCACGCGTTTCTTGAATAGCTTCCAAAAACGCTCGATCAAATTCAAATTAGGCGAATAGGACGGTAAAAAAACAAGTTCAATATTTAAGTTTTTCGCCTCTAAAAGTACTGTGTCTTTTTTGTAATATTTTGCATTGTCGCAAATGACGTAAAGTTTCCCAGCTTTTTTGTAAACCTTTCTTAGTTTCTTAAATAAAGCTAGCACTGTTATCGCATTCAATGTTTCTTCAAAAGTAACTGTTACTTTGTAAGTGTTCAGCTCCAACGCACCATTAATGTTTAAACGCTGCCTACCAGTGTTACTTTTGATCTCTTTTTCTTGTCCTTTCTTAATCCAGCCATAGGCAGCAATCGTGTTGTGCTGAGGATGCACTCCATCCATAAAAAGAATTTTATCGTTAGGCTCGAGACTGTTTTTCAAAGTTTCGTAACGAGTCAAAAAATCTTTTTGCATTTCAGTATTAGCCTTTCCAGGTATCACTTTTGGCTTCTTGTAAACATAGTTGAGTCGTTTCAATAATTCAGTTACACCTCTGACAGTATACTTTTCTCCAAAGGTTTTCCAAATGTAATCAGCCACGCTTTTCGCATCCAAATAAAGCGTTTGCTCTAAATGCTGGTCTAAAAGCAACTCCTCGTCCTTAGTGAGTTTCCCTTGTCCGCCCAGATAATGGTTGCTAATGAGATTTTTCACTCCACCTTCTTGATAGCGTTTTACATAGTGGCGCAACGTACCTTCATCCATAATTAGCGCTTCGCAAACTTTTTCCTGCGTCCAACCAGTGCCAAGCAAATAAATTGCGTTAATGCGATATGCCGCTTTTTTATTTTTCAGCAATCGATGCTGAAATTTTAATTCCTGAATTTGTTGTGGGGTAAATTCAAATCCTTGCATAGCTTCAATTATTTATTACTTCCAAAATTATTTCAAGAAATTTCAATTACTTCCCCTGCAATCCTGTTTGCGATTGGTATAACGTAATACTTTTGCATACGGATCACAACCAGACCTCTATTGCTCTGTTCGATAGACCAAGATAATTTATTTTTTCACCCCTGTAATCTTTATAGCAATCTCAAAAAGCAGCAACTTGGTTTTAAGACTTGTTTCATCTTAACTTAATTATTAATCAGCATTACTTCCCTTCAGTTTTTGCAGCACTTCCACCGCTCCTAATTCAAGCCTTGAAAAAGCAAACCATTTTTTGCCAAGGTCTTTCAATGATGCGCCGATATGATAAATTTCCTTTTCGTCAATTATTAAAAAACGATCATGAGAATTTTCAAAAACCTTTATCGTTATCTGGGAATATTGTTCATTGTGTTTTTTAAGATCAAGCGCCAATTGCTTTGAAACAGATTTAGTATAGATAATTGTGGTGATTCCGTCAGCTCGTTTACTAAGCAAGGATAATACGGATTCGTCTACATAATTATCAACCAGTACTAAGGATTTTTTTGCCTTACGTATTAGGTTACAGACGAAAATATAAGCATCATATACCTGACCATCGTAAAAAATCCCCTGTTTTGGCGATTCTTGAGATTTTTCCAATGCTTGAAACAAGTTTTCGAATTTTTTTTCAGTTTCTAATTCGAAAGAAATTTGTTTTTTTTCTACCAAATCTAACCGAGTAAATATTTGGGCATTGTTGTAGATGAAGCGCCTCATTTCTACAAACGTATTAATTATTTTAATACTTACTTGAATAGCGGTTTCACTATGTAAAACTGCAGAAAGCATAGAAATTCCTTGTTCTGTAAATACAAATGGTAGATATTTTCTATGTTGTCCACGCCCTGTCCTTTTTAAGGTCACAAATTGTGACCTTAAAGTATCAAATTCTTCCTCAGTCAATTGAAAACAAAAATATTCAGGAAAACGTTCGTTATTACGCTTAACAGCCTGATTAAAAACCTTGGTCTCAACTCCATATATTTCCGCTAAGTCATTATCTAACATCACCTGTTGACCACGAACAAAATGTATCTTTGTCCTTATTGTATCAATGTCTAATGGTATTATGTCTTTGTTATTCATTGTTGAATTTCCTCCACCACTTGGGATAGTGGACACGAAAATTATTGTGTAGACTTATCTTTTCTTAGTAGGTTTGCTTTTACAAGAGCATTTTTTTGCCATTTTTTGAATTGGTTTGACTATAAATTTTTTTTCAGCTTTTTTGATACTGGCTTTAACGGCAACAGTTTTTTTATTGACCTTTTTGACCACTTCTTTAGATGCAGCCTTTCTTACTTCTTGTAAATCTTTAGCTAAACGACTTAACTGGATTTTTAGAGCAGCAAAATCTTTTTCTAATTTCTGGATAGCTGAAATTGGTTTTTTAGTTGGCATATTGTTCCTCATGGTTTTAGTTAATGGACTCATTGAGTATAACAAGTTTTATGCTAAGTCTCTAACCTTTTTCTTCTGCCAAACGCAGCAAAAGGAGTCGCTAATCTTTATAAACGCTATGACGTGTCCGTTCGGCATATCTATAAAGATTAGCGACTGTTTTTTTAATGCCGCAAGCGGGCTCTTCGACGTCCTGTCTCATCGTATGTGTCCATTCTATTAGGTTCTTACAAGTTCTAGCAGTGGTCATCATCACCTTTGCCCACTTTAGCACGGCTCGAAAAATTGCAAGGGCTTCGCAAGTGCTTCTTCATTTTTTTTCTTAGCGTTTTTGCATGTGTTGTATCGCTAATAAAAAAAATGACTCCGCACCCTTGCAATTTTTCTTATCCGCCGTGCCTCCATGGGCTTGTCAACCTCCCATTTTTAGTACCAGTTATAAGTAGAGTTGGTTAATAACTTGGGTACTTGCTAAAGTCCCAATGGGTATTGCCATGGGGGTACCCCCATGGCAACGCGCAAATTCAACTGGTGCTGTATGTGCCAATGACTCATGCGGTCTGTTGTGATTGTAATCTTCCAACCAATTTTTTGTGATATTTCTTACCTCAGTAATTGAGTTAAATAAATACATGTCCAATATTTCTTCGCGATATGTGCGATTAAATCTTTCAATATAGC
>Ga0209319_1002713_pt1 | contig 10499 bp, 9 predicted proteins | sample RifGroE2_FD_184000 | JGI IMG/M metagenome (GOLD analysis project Ga0209319, IMG submission 184000) | Groundwater microbial communities from Rifle, Colorado - Groundwater E2 (SPAdes) (version 2) | ecosystem: Environmental > Aquatic > Deep subsurface > Groundwater | place: Rifle, Colorado, United...
CCCCGCCGATCAGGTTCATGCCGTAGGTCTTGCGGTTCCCGGTGATCTTCTCGCACAGCCACATGATGGGCTCCCGCATCCGCCAGGTCTGCATCAGCACGGTATCGAAGCCGATGATGTGCCCGGCCACCCCCAGCCACAGGGCGTGGGAATGGATGCGCTCCAGCTCCAGCATGATGGTCCGGATGTAGTCGGCCCGCCGCGGCACCTTGATGTCGGCGGCATGCTCCACCAGCTTGCAGAAGGAGACGTTGTGCACGAAGCCGCAGATGCCGCAGATCCGCTCGGCCATGAACGGAATCTGGTTGTAGGTCAGGGTCTGGTCGCCCAGTTTTTCGATACCTCGGTGGGCGTAGAACCCGCGGTAGTCGACGTCCACCACCTTCTCGCCTTCCACATAGAGCCTAAAATAGGTGGCCTCCTCGAACACCGGGAAATAGGGCCCCATGGCCACCACCGTGGTCCCCGGAGGATTGTCCTTGAACTTGTAGGCCTGCTCGGGATGGGACTCCGGCTTCTGGCTGTAATCGAACTCCTTGCGCAGGGGGTAGACCTCGGCCGGCCAGTCGTCGGCCAGTATCAGCCTTCGGGGATCGGGATGGCCGGGGAACTGTACCCCCAGCAGGTCCCGGATCTCGCGCTCCGACCAGTTGGCCCCGGTGATGACGTTGGTGATGGAGGGCACTTGGGGCGTATGGGGATCGGCCGTCACGTCTAAGGTGACGAAGAAGTGGTCCTTGTCGAAGGTGAACAGGTGGTAGACCGCAAAGCGTTTCTTGATGTCCCGTTCGTCGGAGCCGACGCTGACCAGGTACCTGGCGACCGTCTGGCGGTGAAGTATCTCCACCGCCTGAACCACCGCCTCCGGCTTGACCTCCACCCACAGCTGATCGTGGATCGGCTCGGTGGATCCGATGAACCCGGCGCCCAGTTTAGCTTTCAGTAAGCTGAGAATATCCTGTTTGGTCATATCTCTCTTAAATTGAAGAAGTTACTTTGTTGAATTGGTTAAAGAGGTTTGGCTTCTCTTTGATTTAACATTGACCTTTTGTAAATATGTAATGAATTTGAATAACATAGTGGAAATGCCGGCAGCCATTTCAACAGCACGCACAAAATTATCTTGGTGGATATATTTTCTTTCGTTGGCAAATATCAGGTGGCTGCGCAATTCGCCGCAGGACCCTTTGGCAATAAATAAAAACTGTATGAACTCCTTGTTGCTTCCCCTCTCAAATCCCTCTGCAATGTTGGCCATAATTGAGACCGCAGCTCGTCTGGTCTGATCGGCGAGTATTCTATCCCTGCCAAAGTTCGAATTGTTGGTAAAATCATAAACCAAATTGGCCAGTTCTTTAGCTTGCTGCCATACCTTCAACTCTTCAAACCGTTTTACGGTCATACTAAAAACAACTGCAACTTGTGAACCTTTTCAACTTCTTTAACATTTTAAACCGAGCCAGATATCTGCCAGCTTAGTTAACATCCCCCCAGTTAAAACTGACGCCGGTGGTAAAACCGTAACCGGAGACATCGTCCAGCGGTTTCCCGTAAAGATAGTTTGCCTCGAGTGGTATGGAAATTAGTTTTCCAAGCTTTATTTCAAAGCCTCCATTTACTCCAAAGCCTATCTCGGGATCTTCATTCCTCCCTGAAAATGGGCCTAATTTCCATTCTTCGGTTGTTGAATAAGCATTTACTTGAATATAGGGAAATATTCTTTCTCCAATATTACTTGAGTTTAACCTTAAACCAACCCCCACACCCCCAGCAACAATTTCCCCGCTAATCCCGGACACTTCTTTTTCGCTACCCCAGGCCCGGACATCCACCGCCAAATCAATGTTTTTATCGAACGAGTATCTGTAGTTTAGGAATTGGCCTGTTCCCTGGCTTAGGTCGAATCCCGGCAACTCAAAATCACCGCTGGTGGATTTGAAATATCCCAATAGCCCCAGGGAGATATGGTGCCTGCCAAGATTTTGGCTGAACTTTTTTTGATTCAGGGCCGCGGCCACCACCTCGTCGTCGCTCTGAAACTGGGCCTGGGCCGCTCCGCAGAGGCCAAACAAAAGAATCGTTGCAGCTATTTTATTCATATTGAACGCTTTAAACATTTAAACCTTTTCAACTTCTTAAACTTTTAAAACAGGACCTATATCCTCGCTGAATAATGGTCATCCCACCATGAACATGATGAACAGCGCCACCGCCGCCCCCACCACCATCCACAGCAGATACCACTGCGGGAAGCCGCTGTGGGTCCCGGCGAATACTTCCAGCACCTTGTGTCCGACGTAGACCAGCGGTCGATACAACCAATCGTCCACATCCAAAAGGTGCTTGAGCTTGAACGATTTGTGGATCTTGGGCAGTTTCCAATGGGGATAGACCCCCTCCTGGCTGTACTTGCCGAACCGGATGTTGAAATGCTGCTTGAATGTCTTGAAATAGCTGCCCGAATAATAGCGCACCGCCTCCGGGCTCTGCACCTCGCCGGAATACCACAGGTTGGATACCGTCTGCTTGGCGCCGCCCGATTTCCAGATCACCCAAGCGATCATCGTCAGGACGGCCAGAGCCAGCAGCACGAACAGCGGTTTGTAGAAGCCCACCAGCCCTTCGCCGAAGTTGAGGGCCAGGCCCCACTGGCTGGTGTTGATAAGCGAGGAGAACTGCGGCCAGTATGAGGGCGTCTGGAAACCGGACACCGCCCGGTAGATCACCCTGGCGATGGGCACCACCAGCAGCCCCTCCAGGAACATCACCGCCATCAGCAGATACTGGGCGCTTCTCATCGTCCCCGGGACGTCCGACCCTACCTGGGCATTCTCCGGCAGGCGCTGGCCCAAAAAGCTCATCCCCAGGTATTTGACCATCATGGACAGCGTTATCAGGCTGGTGAACAGGGCCACCAGGCCGCATACCAAGATAAGCGGCACGGCAAAGCCGCTGTTCAGGGTGGCCTGGTAGATGAACCACTTGGAGGCGAAGCCGTTCAGCGGCGGTATGCCGGCCACGGCCAGGCCGGCCACCAGGGCGGCCGCCGCGGTATGCGGCATGTATTTGCCCAGGCCGCCCAGCCGGTCCAGGTCGCGATGCCCGGTCTTATACTGCAATGAGCCGGCCGACAAAAAGAGCATGGTCTTTATGGAGGCATGGTTGATGATGTGATATATCCCAGCCATCAGTGCGATGGTGGCCATGGCCGGGCTGATGGGCAGCAGGGCCAGGCCGGCACCGACCGCCAGCAGGATATAGCCAACCTGCCCGATGGAGGAAAAGGCCAACAGCCGCTTGGCGTCCTTCTGGAACAGGGCGGTCAGGGTGCCAATGAACAGCGACACCGTGCCGAAGCAGACCATGATGATGCCCCAAGTGTAGGAGAAGTGCGAGACCGGCAGCATCCCCAGAAAGATGCGGAGTATCCCGTAGATGCCCATCTTGATCATCACCCCGGACAAAATGGCCGATATCGGGGAGGGCGCCGCCGGGTGGGCGTCGGGCAGCCAGTCGCCGAAGGGGAAGATGCCGGCCTTGGTGGCGAAGCCGACGAAGAACAGCAGCAGCAGGGTATGCAGCAGGACCGGGTTGTCGCTCATCAGCAGGCCCATCACCGGGCCCAGGGCGTTGAAGTCGAAGGACTGGCTGTAGTGGTAGAGGGTGTTGGCGGCGATGATGATCCCGGCGGTTCCGATATGGGTCATCAGAAAGTACTTGAACCCGGCGTTGACGTTGGTCTTGTTGCCCCATTCGTAGACCACCAGGGCATATGAGGTCAGGGTCATGAATTCCCAAAAGACGATGAAGAAGAACAGGTCGCGCACCACCACCACCCCGTACATGCCCAGCAGGAACAGCAGCAGCAGCGGATAGTAGCGGGCCAGCGATTCCTTGTAATGCTTCATGTATTCTATGGAGTACAGCCCGGCGGCCCAGGAGACCACGGTGATCACCAGCAGGAAGATGGCCGACAGCACGTCCACCTTCAGCAGGAACGAAGCCCCCAGGCCGGCCACCTGGAACACCGGCTTGTCTAAGTTGAAGGTCCCGCTGGCCAGCACCTGCAGGGCCGTGTAGAGAAAACCCAGCGAGGCCACGGTCTGGAAGAATAACGATATCCAGCCGATGGTCCGCCGGGAATACGGCATCAGCAGGGTTACGGCAGCGCCCAGGAACAGCGTCGCCATGGAGAACAGAATGACGGTTTGAAGATTCATAACTTACGTTCTTTTATCGCTTCAATATATTGCTTTTTTGAATTCCTTTATCCTTTTGATCCTTTCCCCTCTCCCATTGGGGGAGGGTTAGGGAGGGGTCTACCTTATCAGCTTGATAAGCGGCAGGCCCACCAGCGGGGCGATCACGGTCAGGATCATCAGCACGATCAGGATGACCTTGGAGTTCATGGGAATATTTATAGCCTCGTTCACCTTGACCGAAGGTTCTCCGAAGAACACCTTGTGGGCCACGAAGAAATACCAGGCGAAGGCGATGATGATCTCGGCCACGAAGGGGATGATCAGAAACACCGCCGTCTTGCCGCCGATCTCGATGACGCCCTCCATCAAAAAGAGCTTGGACCAGTAGCAGGACAGCGGGGCGATCCCGGTGACCCCCAGGGTCCCGATGATGAAGGCGATGGAGGTCAGGGGCATGGCCTTGGTCAGGCCGCCCAGCTCGTCCATGTTGCGGGTGCCGGTGGCGTAGGCGATGGCCCCCACGCAGATGAACAGCAGGGCCTTGGCCGGCGCGTGGCAGATGATGTGCAGGATGGCCCCCTGATAGCCGTAGTGCGAGCCCATCACCCCCAGGCCGAGGCCCAGGAAGATGTACCCCAGGTGGGCGATGGTGGAATAGGCCAGGAATTTCTTGATGTCGGTCTGGAAGAAGAACAGGAACAACGAGGCCAGCATGGTCATCACCGCGAACACCGCCACCAGCAGGCCCAGCCCGTAGGAGAAGCCCACGGTGGAGATGGTCACCCGAGCCATCAGATAGACCCCGGCCTTGACCATGGCCGCGGCGTGCAGGTAGCAGGAAACAGGGGTGGGGGCCGCCATGGCGTTGGGCAGCCAGGCGAAGAATACTATCTGGCTGGACTTGGCCCAGGCCGCTATCAGGAACAGGATGAAGATCACCGTCTTCATCTGGGGGGTCAGCAGATTGATGGCGTCGAAGCCGAAACTGCCGGTGTTGACGAACAGCACGATCAGGGCGATCAGGAAGAAGATCCCGCCGAAGAAGGTCTTGATCAGGGCCTCGAATCCGGCGTCCAGCGATTCCTTGTTGTGGTAATAGGAGATCAGGGCCCAGGAGCAGATGGTGGTCAGCTCCCAAAAGATGAACAGCTGAAGAAAATTGGCCGACACCGAGACCCCGACCATGGCCCCCAGGAACAGCAGGTGCCACAGGTAGAAGCGCCGCTTGCCGTCCTTGACCGGGTGGAACTTGTTCTCCGGCGACAGGTAGTCCCGGGAGTAGAAGGTGACCAGCAACCCGATGATGGTGGTCACCAGCAGCAGCACCATGGACAGCGGATCCATGAAAACTCCCATGATCCCGGGAACATCCGGCAGCCATGGCCAGTTGATCAGCGGCAGGGAGAATCTTTGGCCGTAGGCCAGCAGCACCACCAGCAGGGAAAGGATGGTCACCAGCGAGGCCACCACCGCGGCAAAGATATCCTGCTTCTTTTCCGGCAGCCACTGGGTTATCAACGCCCCTAGAAAGGGCAGTATCAGCATTACGATAAGTATGGAACCTAACATAATCTTCTATAATAGTATGGGTTTATATTTTTGATCGTCATTCTGAGTCCGACTCCCTGCCCAACAAGCCGAAGAATCTCTTTGTCACCCTGAGAAATCTGTCCGCCCGACAGGCCGAACGGGTGACGATAATTCATCCTTCAATTGTAAAACTTGATGCCGCCTTCAGGATGACCAAGAAATTCTTATTAACCTTAGTGCCTCTGTGTCTTGGCGTGAAAATATCCTAACGTCCCGCAATTATCCCCGCCAGATTATCTATGGTCTTTCTGACCTCGGTGCTCAATCCCTTGCCGAAATCGATATTCCTGGGCTGAACCCCCAGTATCTTGATGTCCAACTCCGGCAGTTTTTCCTTCAAATACTTGATGAACATCAGCAGCGACAGGTTGTGGGTGGAGACCGCTATCCGCTTGCCCAGCTGGTCCGATTCCAGTAAAGCCGCATCGCCCGGCATCCCGCCCAGAGCCACCGCATCGGCTATCACCAATCTGGCCGGGGCCGTTTGGACGATCTGATCCAGAAGGTCCTCCGGGGTCTCCCCTCCGTCCAGCAGATTGATCTCTGTCTTACCGGAAAGGTTCTTGACCAGCTCCGGGCCGAACCCGTCGTCGCCCCGCAGAACATTTCCCACCCCGACCATCAGCGAGTCGCTATTCAAAGAACCAAGATATTCAAACAGGTCCGGCATGGCTGCCTCGATAAATTATACCATGGTTATACGTTGAGATCACCATTGCATCTCTATCGTATCGCTATTGTATTGCCCATCGTGATCCCGATCGTTAAAATGCCTCCTCGGCCAGCCCCTTGATCTCGGTGTAGTCGAACACCGGCCCCTCGGTGCAGACATACTTGTTCCCGATGCAGCAGTGGCCGCACTTGCCCACCCCGCACTTCATGTAGCGCTCCAGGGTGGAGACGATCTGTTTCTCCGGCAGGCCCAGCTTTAAAAGTTCGATGATCACGAACTTGATCATGATGGGCGGCCCGCAGGTGTAGACCACGGTGTTGGGGATATCCAATTTCAATTTGGGGAACAGGGTGGTGACCACTCCCACGTTTCCGGTCCATTCCTTGTCGGCCACGTCCACCGTCTGGATCAGCTTCAGGTCGGTCTTCTTTTCCCAGTCGCTTAGCTGATATTTATAGACCCGGTCGGCCGGGGTCCGGGCTCCGTAGAGTATGGTAAAATCGCGATAATCCAAGCGGTGGTTGAATATATGATCTATCATGGAGCGCAGCGGCGGAAGGCCTATGCCGCCCCCGATCACCAGCACGTCCTTGCCCCTGGAGTCTATCTTGTCCAGAAAGCTGTTGCCCAGCGGCCCCTTGATGCCGATCTCGTCGCCCTTCTTCAATTCGGCCAGGGCATTGGTGACCCTGCCGCAGGCCCGCACCGTGAAGGTCATCACCCCCGGCTCGTGGGGTGAGGTGGTCAGCCCGAAGGGCGCCTCTCCGGCCCCGAACACCGAGGCCTCCACGAACTGCCCCGGCCGGGAGACGAACAGCCTGGCCTCGTCCTTCTTCTTTATTTTGACATCATAGGTGCGGGTGTCCGGCGTCTCCTGCTTGATGTCGGTGATCTCCGAAATGTACGGTAGGTAGATATTGGGATTCATAATACTCTTGCTTTATTTTTGCCCACGAAACACACGAAAAACCCGAAATTTTTCTGGTTAAGTGGAAATTGGTTATAACACGAATCTCTCGTTTTCAATCTTGGGGTAATGCCCGAAATTTATCAGCAAACCAAGTTTATAACCTGTGGCATTCAGGTAATTCAATATTTGCGCTCGGTGTTCATCAGCAATTTTATCCACAGCTTTGATTTCAACAACGATTTTATCGTAACAGATGAAATAAGGTTTATATTTTTGCTTCAGCACCTGGTTGCGATAACTTAATAAAAGTTCCTTTTGGACTACAAATGGGATTTTTTGTCGAGTAAATTCTATCTCCAAGCACTCTTGATAAACCGGTTCCAAAAATCCGTTCCCCATGGTTTTATATACCTCAAAACAAGCACCTACGATCTGATAACTTTCCTCTTTATATATTATTCCGGGTTTCATGATGCAAGATAAATTTTCGTGCAGTTTAGTGTGTTTCGTGGGGCGATCTATTCCGTTTTTCTCATCCAGCGGATCACCGTCGGCATATCCACCCCGCCGGGGCAGGCGATCACGCAGCGGCCGCAGCCCACGCATCCGATCACCGGGTTCTTCTCCAGGTAGTCCATGGACACCTTGTGGTAGAACCAGCGTTTTCTCCGGTCGGCCCGGGTGGCCCGGGGATTGTGGCCCGAAACCTCGCGGGTGAACCCGGCGAAATCGCAGGTGTCCCAGCTGCGATACCGCATCCCTTCGTTTTCTGACTCCACCCGGTCGTCCACGTCGAAGCAGGAGCACATGGGGCAGACGTAGATGCAGCCCCCGCAGCCGATGCAGTAATCGGCCACCTTCTGCCAGAACTCCGGCTTGAGATGCCCCTGGTCCATCCGGCGCATGGCCTTGGCAAAGAAGCTGATGGGCTGCTGGAAGGTCTTTTCGGCCTGGTTCTCCAGGTTGCGCCGGGCATGCTGGTCGCCGTCCTGGGCCGGGGTGAAATATTCCTTGAATTCCTTGATGAACTCCTCGCCCTTGGGGCTGCCCACCTCGGCAAAGTAGCGGTCGCCCAGGTCGGTAAGCTGAATGTCAAAGCCCTGGGCCAGGAACGGGCCGCTGTCGGTACAGACGCAGAAACACTTGGGCCCGGCCACATTGCAGCCGATGGTGATGAACACCGCCCGGTTCCGGCGGGCCTCATAAAGCGGATCCGGCAGGGGATCGCCCGATTTCCAGTCCGGGCCGGATTTGGCGCCCTGGCCGAAGAAGCTGTCGAAATAGTTGACCGCCGACATGTCGCAGGAGCGTATGCCCCAGATCACCGCCCGCGGCATGGCTTCCGGCTCGGACAATTCCAGTCCGGATTTGTTCTTTTTATAGCGGAACATCTCCTCGATCTGGGGAAACACGAACCGCTTGGCGCCCAGATAGCCGTTGACGTAATCCCCGGCCAGTTCCTTCTCGGAAGTCAGCCGGCCAAAAAAATCGTCTCCGTTCTCGCCGGCCATCGGCCCCCAGACCTCGTCGCCCTTCTTTATCAGGCGCGCCAGCAGCTCCGGCACCTTGGATCTGGCAAGTGAATAGTTCTTGTTTTGCGACATATGATATGATCCGGTTTATATTGTTTTTAGCATTGTGCTGAACGGGCTTAACAAAAAGAGGGCCAATGACAAAAGGGCCCTTTAATGTAAGGCCATAATTTGTGAATTATTTCACAAAGACGGCAAAAAGTCAAGCCCTTTTTAAGCGTTCCGTTAGGGGTGAAAATTCTTCTTAAATTATTTTGAGACCTTTTACGAAACCAACCACTGAAACACGGAACTAATGAAAATACCAAAGAAAGAGCCTTAAAAACGATCTTCTCCGGAATTATTATTCCAAAATTCAGTGTTTCCGTGCCTGCACGCTGTAGCGCGGAGTTTACGCCGACGAAAGAGGTGGCGCGCAAGCGTGGTAAAGAACATTTTTATAGAAGTCTCATCTTATCTGCCAGATCTTGTGCATCTGTCGGATTATGCTGACCTGGGTTAAAAACTGACCGGCCAGGCCCTGGTATCTGCGCACCGCCTGTATGTCCGGGGCGGACCTGCCTTCGGCCGGCTGGAGGATAAAAATGATCTTTTTGTCAATATCGGCTATCATCTTGGCGGCCCGCTCGACTTCGCCTGGAACCGTATTGTCGCAGACCACCATTTTGACAAAGGCCTTCTCTTTGGCGATAGTCAAAAATTCCCTCTGAACATCCCAAAGGTCTTCCCCGCAGGCCGAGGGCGGCTTGATGTCCATGGAGATCACCTCGATCCCGGAGATAAGGGGTGCTAATTCCCGGGGCAGAGTGCCGTTGGTCTCCAGATAGGTTATAAACTTTTTCTCTTTTAGAACGGGAATTATGGCGGAAAGGGATCCCGACTGCAGCAGCGGTTCCCCGCCGGTGAAGGAGACGAACTGACCCGGCTGGGTGACGGCGCTTATTTTAGCCAAGACCTCCGAGACATTCATCTCGGTGGCTTTGCCGTCGTCCTTGGCCTGCGGCGTATCACAGTAAGAACAATCCAGGTTGCAGCCGGCCAGGCGCACGAAGGTGGTGGGGTCGCCCAGATAGATGCCCTCGCCCTGCAGGGAATGGAATATTTCGGTTATTTTGGCGGTGGGTTTCATTGGATCTTAAAAATGATAACTACTGACCACAAGGATGCTTCAATAATCGTTGGCTATATGATCGGAATCCTGATCCGCCGGCTTGTCCGTCGTAGTGGAAAGGTAGGCGGATAGCCGGGGTGCGGGGTGTGGCAGCGCACCCCGCGAGGTCTTTTGGTTCTTTTCTCCCGATTGAGAAAAGAACGGCTAACGGTAATTTAATCCAGCTGCTCCAGTGCGACCAATCATTCTTAACCTATTTTGTGTGATTAAAGAATATCATTCCGGCACTACATTGCATTCGGCATAGGCTCCGGCAGAAAACCAGAAAGGCAAAGATCGGCTGGATTCCGGGTCAAGCCCGGAATGACAATTGAATTGACCAAACTTGCGAAGAATTCCATTACTGGTATATCTTGAAATCCGAATTTTGACTCACCACCCTTATCCTTCCCCGGTTGATCAGCGCATTCCAGCCGACCTG
>Ga0209319_1002716_pt1 | contig 10490 bp, 9 predicted proteins | sample RifGroE2_FD_184000 | JGI IMG/M metagenome (GOLD analysis project Ga0209319, IMG submission 184000) | Groundwater microbial communities from Rifle, Colorado - Groundwater E2 (SPAdes) (version 2) | ecosystem: Environmental > Aquatic > Deep subsurface > Groundwater | place: Rifle, Colorado, United...
GTACGCCAAAAAGAAAATCGACAAGTTAAAGGATTTGAACGACGTTCTATAAAAGAACGATTAAAAATGATTTTATACATTACCTAAATTTTACGTGAAAAATCATTTTTTCACGCAGGATCTAAGTACTATTAACTAAAAATTTAGATGATGAGGGTAAAAAGGGGTTGCGGGCTGTGTTATCCGAAAACGGAAGGGATAAAATCAATATTGACCCCGGATTGATACAGGGAGAAATAACTGATCTGATAAAAAAAGAGTTGGGACTAAATTCTAAAGAAATTTTATCTGAAACAGTTGTTGGACTCTGGCGTGAAAAGCAAGGAGAAGATTTAGAGTTTGGGAGTGACGTTGGGGAAAATCAAAAGAACTTATTTTCAGAACTTCTTAAAAAAGATGATGAATATTTCTTTTTCGCAGTAAAGCAATATCTGGGTAATTCTCCAGAGAATAAATATATTAGAAAATTTCCGAGATTTTCAAGAATATTGATTGAAAATCTTGTTAAAGATTTGGATTCAGAAGGTGTAAATGAAATTTTAATAAATTATCGAAATTTAAAAAAAGAATATGTAGAAAAATTAATTGGTTGTATTGCTGATCCAGACAATGAAGAATATCAAATTGAAAATGAAGGACAAAAAATTCCGCTAAAAACTTATTTTGAAAATAGGATCAAAAATGAACAAGAAAAGCGAGCGGAAGAAGAAAGATCGGAAAAAGAAAAAGCGGAAGCTGAACGACAAGAACAAGAACGCATAGAGCAAAAAGAGAAAACAATAAAAAATAGATTCGACAATGGCGAGGGTGATTATAAATTTTTTGAACCCTCCGAAATGAAATCTATTCAAGAGGTGGAACGAGAATTGACGGGAATGACGCAAATTGAGCAACAGGAAATTTCAGAAAAACAAAAAATTGATATTTTGAAAAAATCTCTTCTTGCGTTAGCGGGTCAAATAAATAGCAATGTTTTCATTTCTCAAGAACAAATTAATTCGTATGTAGAAAATAAAAAAACAGAATTAGCGGAATTTTTTGCCCAATTTCAGAGAATTTCAGATATTGTGAATCTTATAGAAAATTCTGGAACTTTCGAGTATAAAATTCACACTTCAAGCGATTATGAAATACCTTATACAGTGCAAGAATATTTAGATCGGCAAGATGACTTAATGCGCTTTCTTGACGAGTTGTTTTCGCAGTCTGTTTACTATGTTAGCCAACACGGTTCAGCCTTGCGCCTAAAACTTTTTGAGATTAAATCCCGGGATTTAGCTCGTGTTATCCAGCCAACGACTGAACAAATTTTCTATAATGACAAAATGGTTGATTATACAGATAAAAAGGTTATTCGAGTTTCGGATACAGCCCCAGAACAAGGAAAATTTGTTTTTGAAATAACTACGCCAGAATTTAGGCAAAAAGTTTTAGCGCAAGAAAATTTAGAGCAATCGATAAAATCAGGCGTAAGCACAATTTCAGACGAAGAAGGACTTTATGTTAATATATCAGAAGGCGCAACGTTACATTCTGGTTGGAGAGTTGTCGGAGTAAAGAAATTGAACAAATAAGGTGTTTTGAATTTTGGGCATTCACCCCTGACCCCTCTGCCCAAAATCCAAAACGGAAAAAGAAATTTTAAAATTTTTTAAAACAATTCCGACTGCTGTCGGAAAAAGAAAAGGAATACATCAGCTAACAACGAGTATCCGGTTACGGCTTTTATCCAAAAGCCTCCACCCAAATTTTTCTTCCGCTCCGCTACAGAAAAACTTCGGATACTCGTAACGAGTTATGTGAAATAAAATTCTTTCTTTTTTCTTTTTTTAAATTTGTTTTTTTAATAATAAGGAAAAATAAGTTTTTTTTATCTATTTATATAGGGGTAATAAGGTGTTTTTTCTGCCCACAAAGGGGCAGTAAAAACGATTTATTTAAAGATATAAAATAAAACCGCCAAAGGCAGTTTTATTTTGAATATTTTTCAGTGAATTTTTTAATCTCTCACCGCACATCTTAATTGCGAGGAATCTCCTTTTTCAAGATTATTTTTCCAATGCAATGGCTGCAAATTAGACATGACATCGCTTCCTCCATGTGCTACTGGCACAATATGATCAATTTCCCATCCATATTTTGCATCTCTATCGCCATGCTTATCAAATTGCATAAATGCACTACAAGCATCTTTTCTGTAGACATTGGGGTCGTTAGTGCCAACAATTTGCCCTTTTTTCCAAACGGCTGAAATTGTTTCATTAGACCACTGTTCTTTTCTGTACATAACTCTTTTTAAAATTAATGATTAATAAATTTCCTCAAAAATTGAAAATATGCTATCCTTTAATTATTAAAGTTGTTTGTGCGGATAATCAACCACACATTTTCAAGCGAGGTTCACAAGACCCCGTTTTGTATTTGAAGATTTGTAATTCTATTTTAGCAAGATATCAGTGGGTTGTCAATGATTTGACGCTTTTGTAAAATATTTGACAAATAAATTGCGAGGCTATATAATATGGATATGTCCATATTATATAGCTAATTACAAAATATGCACCAAATTCAACAAAAAATATTAAATTTCGCTGATGAGTTAAATTTAAAAAGGGACGGACTCAGGCAAATTGGAAGATTGATTGGAGAATCCCACCCCTTCAAAGTGTCTTATCATTTAAAAAAACTTGAGGAGAGTGGTTTTATTAAAATTGATAAAAAAACTGGCGAAATAAAACGCACAGGCAATGAGAAGCCACAAAAAGGAATGTTTTCCGCAATTCCTGTTTTAGGCTCGGCAAATTGTGGCGATGCTAATATTTTTGCGGAAGAAAATTTGGAAGGCTATATTAAAGTTTCAAAAAATATTATCAAGGCTGGAGATGGCTTGATTGCAATAAAAGCGTCTGGAAATTCAATGAACAAAGCCAATGTCAACGGACAAAATATTGAAGACGGCGATTATGTGATTGTAGATTCAAAAAAACAACCACAACCCAATGACTATATATTGGCAATTATAGATAATTGCGCGAATATAAAAAAATTATTAATAGATTCTAAAAATAAGATTATTTCTTTAAATTCCGAATCAACTGAAAATCACCCGACTATTTTTATTCATGAAATGGATAAGTTTTTGATAAATGGAGTGGTCAAATATGTAATCAAAAAGCCAATCGTGAGTTGGTCTTAAAATTTCTTTTTTTACTAATTTTAAGCTATAATATAATTATAAAAATATTGCCTATATGAACGAAAGAAAAACTGAAAATATAGTTAGAAACAAACTAAGATTACTTGGCTATTTTGACAATCAAGAAATTTTAGTGGAAGAACAAAAAAGTGACAATAATGTTATTTCTTCCTTATTATCTTCAGCTAGTAAATCTGGGTCTGGTGCAGGTTATCCAGAATTTATTATAAGAAAGGCAAATTCTGACCTAGTTATTGTTATTGAATGTAAGGCAAATGTTAAAAATCATGAGAGTGATAAAAAAAGTTTACCAAAAGATTTCGCAGTAGATGGTGTTTTGCATTACGCCTCTTTTTTGAAAGACAAATTTCATGTTATAGCTATTGCTATTAGCGGTGAAAGTGAAAATAACTTAAAGCTATCCATCTTTCAGTGGAACAAGGATGAAAAAAGATATTTTCCGAAAAAATATAGTGACATTAGTTCATATGATGATTTTTATTCTTTATTCCACGCAAATGACAATATTATTTTAAGTGAAGAAGAATTGCTATCGTATGCAAAAAATCTTCACGATGAAATGCGAGATGAAGCAAAATTAAAAGAAGCTGAAAAACCACTTTTAGTGGGTGCGTTGCTCCTTGCATTAGATAATGGTGATTTTACAAAGGAATATCCAGCGATAACAAATCCAAAAAAACTTGCTTTAAGGATAATTGAAGCCATAAAAGACGGACTATTAAATGCAAATATTCCAATCAATAAAATTGAAACACTGGAAAGGGAATTTGGTTTTATTTCAACACATACCTATTTGACTAAAGGTGAAATTGATAAAGAGAATCCATCCCACAGCAATAACACGCTACATAAATTTTTAGTTGACATTCATCACAAAGTTTACCCATTTATTAAAAAAACAAATAACATTGACCTAATTGGTCAGTTCTATTCTGAATTTTTAAGATATTCCGGTGGAGACGGAAAAGGGTTGGGCATTGTTTTAACCCCTACGCATATAACAGATCTATTTTGTGAAATTGCGGAAGTTAATAAAAACTCAAAAGTCATAGATATATGCACTGGAACTGGCTCGTTTTTAATTTCAGCGATGGAGCATATGATAAATGATGAACCAACAGTTACAGAAATTGACAATATATATAAAAATAATTTAGTTGGAATTGAAACACAGACAAACATGTTTGCATTGGCTTGCGCCAATATGATTATCAGAGGAGATGGAAAAACAAATCTAATACAAAAAAACTGCTTTAGTATGGAAACGGCTGAATTAAAAAAGTACAACTGCAATATCGGAATGATTAATCCGCCGTACTCACAAAAAAAACAAGGTGAAGAAGAATTATCGTTTGTGAAACGCATGCTCGATGTGCTAACTATTGGAGGTACTGGCATTGCAATTATTCCACAATCTTGTGTAATGCTATCAAACAAACAAAACAACGCCATAAAACAGGACATATTAAAACATCACACATTGAAAGCCGTGATGAGTATGCCAGACGAATTATTTGGCGACGGCGCAAGCACTGTTACGTGTATTGTAGTATTTGAAGCGCATAAACCTCATAATCCAAATAAAAGCTCTTGGTTTGGTTATTTTAAGAATGATGGATTTGAAAAAATTAGAAACAAAGGCAGAGTGGATTACAAAAAGTTATATGAAAAAAGAATTAAGAAAGAATGGTTAGATTCATATTTTAACAAAACTGAAAAACTTGGTTTTTCTATATTAAAAAATGTTTCTGAAAATGATGAATGGCTAGTGGAGGCATATATGAAAACCGACTACGCAACATTAAACAAAAATTTATTTGAGGATTCTATTAAAGACTATGTTACATACAGATTTTACAATAATTTGGCTAAACTAATATCCACAAAGTCAAAAAATTCTACTGAGATTAAACTTGATATTAAAAAATGGAAAGCATTCTCTATTAGTAGGTTATTTGACGTAATGGGAAGCAAAACTACGTCCAAACGAGATTTGCAAGAAATTGGAAAAGGAGCTTATCCGTATATAACTACATCATCTGTAAATAATGGAGTTGAAGGATTCTATGATTTTTACACAGAAGAGGAAAATGTTTTAGTTATTGATTCTGCGGTAAAAGGTATTTGTTCGTATCAAGCGCAAAAATTTACTGCTAGCGACCATGTAGAAAAGTTAATCCCTAAATTTAAATTAAATCCGTATCTGGCGATGTTTTTTATTACATTGATAAATCTTGAGCGATATAGATATTCATACGGTAGAAAATTTAATCAGATTAGAATAAAAGAGACGGAAATTATATTGCCAGTAGGCAATAATGACGAGCCAGATTATAAATTTATGGAAGATTATATCAAATCTTTGCAGTATAGCGACAGTATTCTTTAAATAAGGAGTTTTTGATTTTGGGCATTCACCCCTGACCCCTCTGCCCAAAATCAAAAACAAAAAAACTTATTTATTATTTAGAATAAAAGCAAATTTAAAAAAAGAAAAAAGAAAGAATTTTACATCACATAACAAGGCATATCCGGTTCAAAAATTTTGCACTTTATAATAAATTAAGGAAAGCAAAATTTTCTCTCCCAAATTTTTCTTTCGCTCCGCTTCAGAAAAACTTCGGATATGCCTAACGTTATGTGACATGCTGAAACAAAAAACAGCACGTCACATAACAGCGTGTATGCGGTTACGCTCCATGCCGTCGCTTCACCCAAATCCCGCAGGGCAGGACTTCGCATACACGCGGACGTTAAGTGAAATAATTTTTTACTATTCTGATTTTTTCTCAATCTACTTTTTTCTTTTTACGAACGAATAAGGAAGTAAAATAAGTTTTTTCCATTTTATTTTTAGAGGGGGGGTATAAGGTGTTTTCTCCGCTCCCGATGGTCGCTCCGAAAACGCTTTTAATAAAGGCTAAAATGTAGTACCCTACAGTTAACGATAAATTATCATTTATGAAGAACAAAAACGAACATTTCAAACCATTTTCCGAATACAAAACTATGGGTCATACGTGGATTACCCTTGCTGGCGGTGAATATTATCCAGATGTACTGATTGATGCCTGCGAATTATACCAACCAGTTTTATCGCTATTCGGCAAATTGTTAAAATCATCTGAGTCGTCAGAAAGACTTTTTATGAATATTTCTGAGGTTAAAAGTGGTTGGATGAGAATTCAACTAGCTAGAATTTTTAGAAAATATATCAGCCCAGAGACCCCGGTTGAAATGCTTAAAAAGAAGACCAAGGCCAAAGAGATATGCGAACAATTCGGAAAAAAATTCAGACCAGTTGAGCAAGTGCAAGTATCTTTTGAAGCTAGACCTATGCCAGATGAAACCTTATGTGCTTTACTTTGGGAATACAAAGATAGAGGTAAGAAGGGGTACGACCTAACAGAACGATTTTTTGAGCTAGTAAAAAGTCGATTCCCAGACTTAGAAATTATCGGCCCAGAACGAGCCGGGCGAGACGTACTAATGAAGGAAGTATTTAATAATTATCCAAATCCAAATCGTCCTGTTGATTTTGTCATAAAAGATCAAGGCGAAATTCTAGCGATAGGACTCGCCAGATATGACTCTGACAGAGGTGGGGCACAAGAAGACGATAGAACGGGAGGATATGCAAATTGTGCAAATGAAATTTTAACTTATACAAAAAAGAAGGGCTTAATGACCAAAGTCATTTTTATTAACGACGGCCCAGGTCTCTTATTGGGTTCAATGTGGAATGATTATTCTAAACTTGAAGAAAGTGGAAAAGGTAAAATTATTGTATCAACGCTTAGAATGATACCAGAGCGCTTAACATTAAAATGGTTAAAAAGTTAATATGGCTACAGGACTACCAAAAACAAGATGGAACGGGGAAATAAATAAACCCACTAAAAGTGGTGAGAATGTATTTGAGCTAACATGGCAAGAAAAATCATCATCCCCAAACCGATTATTTTACGGCGATAACATTGATGTTCTTCGGTTGATTAACAATGACAGTGCAGTTAAGGGAAAAGTTAAACTAATTTATATTGATCCTCCATATAGCACCAATAGCATCTTTCAAACTAGAGATTTGAGTAACGGATATGCCGACATACTTAAAGGTAAAGACTATTTAATTTTTTTAAAAGAAAGACTGATATTACTTCGTGAATTATTGGCTGATGACGGATCCATTTATGTTCATTTGGACGACAACATGGCCTTTCATGTCAAAGTTTTGATGGACGAAATTTTTGGAGTAAATAATTTCAAAAATTTTATTATAAGGCAAAAATGTCGACCAAAAAATTTCACTAAAAATTCTTTTGGAAACATAGCTGATTACATACTTTTTTACACAAAAACCAATAAAGCGACTTGGAACAAAGTATATGAAGAATGGTCTAAAGAAAAAATTCTTAAAGAATACCCATATATTGATGAAAAAACCGGAAGACGACACAAAAGAGTGCCTGTTCATGCACCAGGAACAAGAAACGGAGAGACAGGAAAAACATGGCGTGGCGTTCTACCCCCACAAGGCAAACATTGGCAATATACGCCAGCAAAATTAGAACAGTTAGACAAAGAAGGGAAAATATATTGGTCTAAAAACGAAAACCCACGACGAAAAGTATTCCTAGACGAAAGTAAAGGAATTGCCATTCAAGACATTTGGGCAGATTTTATAGATACAGCAAACCAAAATACTAAAATTACAGGTTATCCAACAGAAAAGAACCCTGAGTTATTAAAACGCATTATTAAAGCATCTTCAAATGAAGGCGACTATGTGTTGGATTGCTTCGCTGGATCAGGAACAACATTAGTTGCCGCCTCTGAACTAAAACGCAAATGGATTGGGGTTGATAATGAAACAGTAGCAATTGAAACTATTCTAAAAAGATTCGCCAACGGAACCGCAAAGATGGGTGATTACGTAAGTAAAGAAGTGATAAAACAAGACAGTCTCTTTTTATCCACTGAACATTTTATCTCAAATTTTTCCCTGTACTCTGATACCAAGAAGGCAAAAAGCCTAAATGGCACGTTGAAACTTTGGGATAGTTGGCTAAAAAAATCACTGTGCGCATAACAATTTGACGCCTTCGTAAGCCATTTTTCAAGTTATCCACAGGAAATCCCTTGACCGCCACTAAAAGTGGCGGTATATTGTTTATGTATCAACTTTAAGCAATCTGCGTTATGACCGACAACCAAAAAAATCTTATTATCTTCATCCATAAATACCGCTTAGAAAACGGATCAATCCCCTCATTAATAGAGATGGTAGATGGTATTGGGGTCTCCGACAATAAGTCTGTTTTGAGAGCTATTGATTCGCTGACCAAACAGGAATATCTTGCGAAGATAGGGAAAAAATTAAGTTCTGTAATTCCAACCGACAGAGCACTAAAGGAGTTGAGGCTTTTTCTACTACAGCAAGACACGTCGAAGCCATACCAATTCATCAATGATACAAGTAAATTAAAAGTACCTGACGATATTTCACGGAATAATGTTGCGACATCATCCTCCTCATACATTGGTCCGCTTGGTGGAAATATTAAAAGCGATGGCACGAGACTAGACAGCAACGAATTAAAGACAATTGTTCAATCTGCGGTAAACATTGCTCTATCGGGAAGCACCCAACACCAGGGTACGCTAAGCGACATCATGAAGCGTATTCCGCTTAACAAGGAATCAGAATGGTGTTTTCTTGCAATAACACTACTGGGCTTTGCTGTGTTGTTTTTTGGCAAAGACATACTGGCTATATTTGCCACTTGCGGAATACTTTTTACAATTTTTATTATCACTAACATTTCAAAATAATATGAGTCTATGTATCAATACAACAACACCGGAAGGAATGGTTTTGGCTGCAGACAGTCGCCAATCATACCGCAACATGAAAGGCATGAGCAGAATTGGGTCAGATTCCGCCTCGAAAGTTTTTCAACTTGAAAAAAGAGTTGGAGTTGTTATCGCTGGCCTTGCCTTTTTGCCCGAAAACGGCGTTCTAAAAAATATCAGTCGTTTCATCGATGAATTTAAAAAAAAGACGGATATTAAAAAACTTTCTATAGAAGAAATCGGCAAAGCACTGCAGACATTTTTTGAAGATAAGTATAAATACAAAGATGAATTAAAGAAATTACCAAACCAAATCAAGGCCGATTTAGAAAGACAAGGTTGTGAGGTGATTGAGATAAAAGAAGAAAAAGGGCTTGTTCGATTTAAGTTTAAAGACCCCAACAAGGCTGAAAAAGAAGGCATGGCAGGCGTTGACCAACTCCAATTTATCGTTGCAGGCTTTAACAACGATGATTCTCATCAGGTTTTTAAAGTCTGCGTTCCTGGAGAAGTTGAAAAAATGCGTGATAGCAAAACTAAAGGTAGCGAATATGGCGCAAGCTGGATTGGCCAAACCGATGTCCTCTCACGTATTGTATTGGGTTTTGACGGGAGAATAGGTAATCTGCCCATGCTTCAAGAAGCAGTTACAAAATTTACTCCACAAGGTGTCCAACAACAACTAAGAAGCCTTGAATATAATATCCAGTGGGGTACTATGACACTCCAAGATGGTATAGATTTTAGTGTTCTAGGAATAGAGACCACAAACGCCATTCAAAGATTTTCTGACGGAATTGCAGGTGATCCTGGCGACATGCCAGGAGTAGGTGGACCAGCAGATGTCGCAATAATAACACCAGAAAAAGGTTTTACATGGGTTACTAAAAAGACTCTACGTGTAGGCAATAAAGAGATTGATCTTCAAATGATAAAAGACATTGAATAAGGTGTTTGGGGTAGGGGCAATTCACCCCCAGCCCCTCTTGCCTCTACCCCAAACGGAAAAAACTTATTTTACGAATTGATAAAAAAGAAAAAAGTAGATTGAGAAAATAATAATAAGGATAAAAAATTACATCACTTAACAGCGTGTATGCGGTTACACTCCTCGTTCCTCGTCGCTCCACCCATATTTGCCTCCGCTTCGCTACGGCAAACATCGCATACACGCGAACGTTATGTGACATGCTGAAACAAAAAACAGCACGTCACATAACAGCGTGTATGCGGTTACGCTCCATGCCGTCGCTTCACCCAAATCCCGCAGGGCAGGACTTCGCATACACGCGAACGTTAGACGAAATAATTTTCTGGGGCTACGTTTCGGTAATTATTTAAAGGACGAATCATTTAGTTTTTAAAATGACAAATATGATCAAACCAATTTCAACTTTATTTATGTTAATGTCTGTCGATG
>Ga0209319_1002718_pt1 | contig 10485 bp, 7 predicted proteins | sample RifGroE2_FD_184000 | JGI IMG/M metagenome (GOLD analysis project Ga0209319, IMG submission 184000) | Groundwater microbial communities from Rifle, Colorado - Groundwater E2 (SPAdes) (version 2) | ecosystem: Environmental > Aquatic > Deep subsurface > Groundwater | place: Rifle, Colorado, United...
CCACTATCCATCAGATGAGAATTATTGGGAATTTTTTCTTAGTGCATATGGTGAAAATCTTAATAATTTACAAACAACAGATAAATCAGGATTAGTACCTGCAATCAATGAAATTATAAATACTAGTAATGCTACTACATTAGATGGTCATGATTCTACTTATTTTGCTGTAGCAAGTACTTCTGTACAAACTTCTGATGTTGTAACTTCTGCAACCGCTAATAAATTATTAAAATTAGATAATGATAGTAAATTACCTGCTTCAATTACAGGTGATGCAAATAGTATTAATGGTCATGATTCTACTTATTTTGATACTCAAATTAGTGATTTAAATAATAGTATTGACACATACAAAATAAATTTTAAACGCAAAAATATTATGGGGGTGAAATATTAAATGGCAATAGGAGATTTTACACCAAAAAAATTACTTCAAAAAGCATTAGATACTACAGCATCAAATAGTCAAATAACTGTAACTGCTGGCAAAAGAACAATAATAACATCTATTTCTGTAGCAAATATTTCAGGAGAAAGTAGAATTGTGAGTGTGTTTTTATATGGAACAGCAACAACCAATAAGATTGCTAATATTAGTTTGGTAGCAAGTGGAACTTCAATTATGACAGGATTAGATTATGTATTAATTGAAGGAGAAACGGCGAGTTTTAATATTAATACTGGCTCATTAGGTGATGTTAATATTGCGGTAATGGGGATTGAGGAGGAAATATAATATGCCTATATATAATTTTCCTATAAATAATGGATTTGATATAAGAGAGTATACAAGTTTTAGGGATGAAAAAATTGATCATATAGTAAGTCAAATTAATACATATGAAACAATATTTGAGACAACAGGAAAAGGTTTTATATATAATTGTATAGCAGGTATTTCAAATAGTAGTGGAGCGACTGGAAAATTAAAAATTACAATAGATGGCATGAATTATATAACATGTAAGTTACACAGTTCAAATACATATTGTGGTTTTATCCAAGAAAATAGTAAAAGATTAGTTGGTTCATTAGTTGATATAACAAATGCAGGAATTGTTTATATAAATGATATTCCATTTAATGATGATACATCATTATCATTATTTGTTTTAAGTTTACCAATATTTTATTATCAATCATTTAAAATCGAAGCACAAAGCTCATCTTTAACAGATGGAATAAATTATAGATATTCAGGAGGTAATAAGGCATAATTTCGTTATTAATGTAAAACAGTTGAATAGTGTTAATTTATAATTTGAAAGGAGAGATATATTTTGCCAATACAATATATAGATAGTATACCAACAATAGCATATAACAATGACTTAGATAAATTAAAAGTTATAGATTCAGATTTAAATACTTTAATTACTAGTATTGTAAATACAAATGGGATTAAAAAAATTACAGATAATGTTAATATAAATGTAAAATCATTAAATCAAGAATTGCTTGCAGAAACTACAATAACTTGGGATGGAATCAAATTAACAGACAATATTGAAGTTCCATTAACTAATAATTCCATATTAATTACTATTAACAACAATCAAGCACAATCATTAGTAGTAACATTTGAAACAAACACTAATATTTGGACTAAATGGTATGACGGAACAGGCACAGAAATTAGCTTTATTTGTCCTGCGAATTCACATATAACCTTTGGCCCCATCCAATATTTCCCTAAGTATTTAGGAGGAAGATTAATATTAACTGCTGGTACTGCTCCAATAAATTTATCAGAAACTTCAATTCAAATACAAGAAGTATAATATTATTATTTAATTTATATATTGCGAGGTGATTTTGAATTTCTAATTTAGTCTACAATCCAAATTTAACTATTAGTACATCTGGAACAATCCAGGTAATGGATAGTTACGGGAATTATCCTGTTACTTATCCGAGTGGAAATAATGTTGCTCCTGATAACTGGTGGTATCTTGGGGGACCAGATTATGGCCAATTTTTGCAAGGAGGTGGAGAGTGGAGTACTCTATCCCCTCCTTCTGGTGGTAAAAGTATTATGCTTGATATTACAAATCTTTTAATGTCTCAATCAGGAGGAGTAACACAGGTAATACCTATTAATCAAACAGAAATAAAACCAATTAAAATATCTGCTTATGTAGCAGCAGAAGGTTGTACTGGCAATCCAAAAATAAATGTTAGTTTTATAGGATACCCCCCTGGTACTCCAAGGGTGGGTGGTGGTAATTTAGTTTTTGATACTGGTACATATGATTTTACAATGAAAAAAACCACTTTTTTGCCGTCTGCTCCAGTTAAATATTTATTTTTTCATTGTTTGCATCGTAATTTTTCTGTTGGGAAAGCATGGTATGGTGAATTTAATTTAGAGGAATTGCCTATAACTCCTATTGAGTTACCTCCTAATTCAGTTATTATTAATCCTAATTTTTATTACAGTGGTGATGAAATTAATCCTACTGCATGGGACATTATAAATTCTATAAGAGTAGAAGAATTAAGTCCTTTAGGAATGTATTCTATACAAGTACAAAATTTGGGTTCATTAATACAACGTAATATTTGTATAGATAAAGGATTATTAAAGCAAGATATAACCGTATATTTTAAATCTAATAGTATAAATACTTTTCAATTAAAAATAAAATTATTTGATAGATATAGAAGAATTATTAGTGAAAAAACTACAAATATTGAAGCTACAAACCAATGGAATTCTTTAGATGTTTACATTTTAAGTACAAATTATGCAGAAAAAATTGATATTGAGATAATTAATACTAATGGTGATTATGGATTTATTGGAGGAATATTATTAAACGCAAAAGATTTTACACATAATAAAGTTGCCAATATAGAATCTAATAAAACTCCAATTATTATTCCAAGTGTTACAGAAGACACTACTTTAAATATAGCTTTAGATAAAGAATATTCTATTAATCATATTTTACTTGAAAATAATTCTAATAACAATATTTATATTACTAATGGATTATTAGGAGAATTAACTGCAAATAAAGCATATGATAATTTAACATTATTACAAAAAGCAACAATGACTAAATCAACTGATACAGAATATATTTTAAATCCTTGGATAGATAGTATTACTAATATAATTATTGATGAAGAAATACTAGATGAATATTTAAGAATTCCTCATGTTATTCATCCTGATAAATGGCTTATTACTACTGGTGGAAATATTCTTGCTAATCAAACACGTTATTATTGTGTTACTGCTTTAACTACATACGGTGAAACAAACCGATCTAATGAAGTAAGAGCAATTACTGATGCTGTATCAAATACTAATAAAATACCAATTGAAATTACTCCTGTAGATGGTGCTATTAGTTATAGAATTTATATGACTCAATCAGAAGTAGAAGAACAACCTTGGGCATATTATTCAGCAGAAGTTAAAGAATTAATATGGAATGACGGGCAAAATCATCTTGTTGGTGAAATAACACATAACGAATTAAAAAATCAAGGTTATATTTTTTATGATACAGGAGAAGCACTTCTATCTGGTATTCCTCCTGAAAATAATACTGCAAAAAGATATATTATAGATAATGTTAATAATAAAGTAATATTTGATATAAATAGCATCCCATTAGGAATAGTTATTGCCAAATATTCAATATTAGAAGAAATTACATCTATTATATATGTTCCACATTTAAATAAATATTATGCTTCAACAAATAGCGGTATTTATGAATCTGATTTATATCATCCTAATCAATTAACTATAATTAAAACAATTAGCAATATAATAAATATAACTTGGTGTAATAATGATTTATGGCATTTATCTTCTAATGGAAGTATAGGAAGTATTAAAGAACAATCTGGCAATGCTCCCAACGGAACAATAGCATTTTGTTGGTTAGATAATAATAAATTAGCTGGAATAAATACTACTGGGGTTATTAATATATTTGATATTAATGGTATTATACAAGAACAAATAAATACTAATATAATTTCCCCAATTGGTTTAGCTAATTATTTTGGCAATGTAATTACTTATTCTGAAAATAAGTTACATTTATTGGATATAAATCAAAATATCATAAAACAATCAATAGATATACCATTCATTGATTTGATTTCATGGAATTTATCTGGCAATCATTTAATTTTAAAAAATAATTTTATTACTGTAGTTTATTATATTTATTCAGATAAATACTATGCTGAATTAAATGATGGATATTATTTAGACAATACTATACAATATCCATCTATTAAAAGAATTAAATTACCAGAAGAAGTAACACCACCAATATATCCTGAATTATTGCCAAATGGCACTTTCACAGATGGTACTACTTTCCCTTCTGGATTTATGATTTATGGTTCAAAGGATATTATAGCAGAATTTTCTGCTGAAGTAGCAATACTAGGAACAAAAGCTTTAAGTTTTTATTTTCCATATCGTAGTTGGAAAAGTATTAATAAATATAAGCAAACGATTATTGGTGGTAGACAATATATATTTTCTGTTTATACAAAAGCAACTTTAGTAGGGACAGGTAAATTAGGTATTAAATTTAAAACAAAGGATAAATATAAGACAGAAGAATTTTATGATATACCATTTAAAACAGAATATGAATTACAACAAATAATAATACAAGCACCAATAGATGTTATATCTGTTGATTTTAGATATTTAGCATATGGTGATTATAATCAGGGAGTAACTTATTTTTTTAATAATTTAAGTTTAAAAGAAGAATCTGCATCCGATGTTACATTTGAACATCTTTTTAATGGAGATTTTTCAATTGTTCCTACTGGAGCTAACATACCTTCAGGATGGCAAATTGATGGTGATGGTGAAAATGTTGCAATTACTGAGTTAGTAAATTCTATTATGCAAGAACAAGGAAATTGTTTAAAAATAACCTTGCCCCCTTATGAACAATCAGGTTGGACAGTATTACAATCACAAGCATTTGATGTTTCAGAAGGAGATACTTTAGAAGTTAGTTTTTATTATAAACGTGATAATAATTTAACTACTTCAATACAAGTGTCATTATATCATATTAATCCTGATGGTACTTGGGGACCGGCAGAACATATAGATGTAAGTATTTCTAATCCAACTAATACTAATATAATTAGAGTAGTTTTTTCACCTATATTATCAGGATATTCAAAAGTTAGATTAAGAATTTGGCCTGAATTTGATGATAATAATTATATTGAAATGTGCAGTATTGTACCAGTAGTAATAACAAATAAAGTAATTAATCCTAGTTTTACAGAAGGACTTACTTCATGGACTGCTCGCGGAAAAGATATGATTGATGCATATGTGACGGGGTTGGGTGTATCAGTGGAAAGCTCCTTTTCACACTCATTACCTAATTGCTGTAAATTAACTGTAGATGGTGTAACCAATACCTATGCAGAAGTACGACAAACAATATATCTCAACCAGACTACACCTAAAAAAATAACATTCGGTGCTTGGGCTACTGGTAATTATCAAAATGGTTATGGTATTTTAGAAATATACATTAAATTTGTGGATGGTACTAGTTTATGGAATCCTTTTGGTATTAGTCAAAGATGGTCTACAGGAATATTTGATTGGCAAAATCTTAGTTTTGACTATACTCCTGATAAAATTATCCAATATATTACCATAATTACAAATCTAGGTCATAGTGCCATTGGTAGTTTATGGGTTGATGATATTTCACTTATAGAAGAACAAATTATTCCTACAATAGATGATATAAATATAAATGTTCCATATATAAATTTAAATACAGATACAGTTAAGCAAATTAAAATAGAAGCTCAATTAATGTCTAATAGTCAACAAGTAAATTATAAAGGAGCAGTTGTAACATTTGAAGCAGAACCAAGTATAGGAGAATTTATTTCTTTACCTACTAATACTATTGGTAAATCTTTAGCCATATATACATTGCCTCAAAAAGTATGTCAAATAACTCTAAAAGCTAAATATGAAATATTAGAAGATTCTAAGATAATAAATATTTCACCCATTATTTTAGATATAAAAGAACCAATTATTGAAGACTTGCCTAATACTATTACAAATATTCCTATAGAAATTATAGTACCTCGCATAAAAAAACCTTTACCTGATGTATCAGATAAAATTGGAAGATGGGAAGTATTTAGATCAACAATTTATAATGCTAGACAAATGTTAGATTATGACATTCATTATTCACCAGATACAAATACTACAAGATGGGATAATTTAAAACCAGAATATATATCTAATATTTACCCACAATTATTATTTTTTGACTATCATGATGATATATCAGATTATCCTCGTCAAATAGGTTGGCAAGAAATAATGTCACAGAGAAAAGAATGGTTTTGTGTGGATGCTACAGGCTTCTCTGATTCGCATGGTGATGGTCGTTACTATTATAATTGGCGAAATATTGAAACTGTTCAGTGGTATGTAGATAGAATATTAAGAGAACAAGAGCAATGGAATAATGGAATTTATTTAGATGATTTTAAAGGTGAATCTTACAATGTGTTTTATGGTGATAATTGGACAACTGATAAATCACGATTATTAAATTTTAGAACAATAAAAGAACGTATAGAATCTAGTGCAAATAGACTTTGGTATTTACAAAATGAATTGAACAAACAAGGAAGGTATTTAACTACTAATTTTGGTTGCACCAGAAAAACAGATTCTAATGGCAATATGTCTAATGATACTTTATTATTAGCACAACCATTTGATGGTTTTCTTATAGAAGTATGGTTATATGTGTGGGAAGTAGAACCTTCATTCGTTACTGAAAGTAGATTTGATTTAAAGTATGTTAAGGATGAAATTAATTTTGTTAAATGGTGTGGAGAACAAGATAAATTTATAGCATGTATGGCACATAGTAGTAGTGAATTATATGAAGCAAGAATTTTTAGTTTGGCATCATTTTTAATGGGTAAACATAAGAATGCATATTATTGCCATATAGATTGGGAGGAACGTGGTACATATGGTTCATATTGGCATTCTCAACTGCAACCAGAAATGTTTATTAAAACTGGTCAACCACTTGAGATATACCAATTAAACAATGGTTTATTTAGTAGAAGATTTGAAAATTGTGTAGCATTATTAAATATGAATGATGATGTTCAAACTTATACTTTACCTGAAGGTACATGGTATACTATGAGAAATGTAGAATATAGTGGTGTAATAAATGTAAATAGAAGACAAGGTTTAGTTTTGGTAAAAGAAAGACCTTAAAAATGAGGTGATTTAAAATAAATTTAATTTTATCAGAAACTTATGGTCAACAAGTATTTAGAATTAATGTTAATCCTAATAAAGAATATTTATTATATGGTAAAATTATTATAGTTAATGATTCTGCTAATTATACTATTAATGAATATAATTTATATGGAGTATTAATTAATAGTAATACTATAGATGTATCTGATACAGTAGGATTAAATGAATTTAGCAATATTATTACTACAAATATTAATACTGGATATATTACTATTTCTATTAATAATGTGAATATATTAGATTTAGTTTTATATGGCAGTAGAAGATATTTTAATAAGGTAAATTCGTCTTTTCCTAATAAAATACCTAATAAAGTACCAAGTATATAAAATATATCAATGTATTAATGTATTATAATTATAAATAGAATCTCAATATAAACCTCTCTGGTGCTCGCAGGCTCTCGCAGAGATTTGATAATGAGATTCTAAGATTAATTTTATTTAGATTGATTAATTAAATTGTTAAGTTATTAAAATGTAGTTAATAATTTAATATGTATTTTGAAAGTATAGTGGAATCACTCTCACTCCACTATACTTATTAACAGCAATAATAAAATGCACTTATTATTGTGTGAACATAATTATATAACATAATAAGAGAGGTGTCAATTGTTTTATGATAAATAATGAAAATAATTTTGTGAATGATAAGAATTTTTGTGATGGAGTTGATAAATTTTCGGAAGGATGTGTTGAGAATATGCCACCTATTGATGATGTAGTAGAAATAATTCTAGATCAGCATACAAAACAATTGAATAATCATGATGAAAAAATTTGTGATTTACAAAAGGTCACAAATGAAATTTTAATTCAACAAGGTCAAACAAATCTTCGATTGAGTAATATCGAAAACGGACAGCTCAAACTAGAAAAATATATTTTAGAGAGCAATAATAATCAACAAAATTTTCAAAAAGAATTAATTAACAATCAAAAAGAATTAGTGAATAAAATAATTGAAAAGGATGAAAGTATTCAAACTAGTAAAATAGAAAGTAAAGGTAAAATTCGTACACAGACGATAATTACTGTAGGTGCAATTTTAACAGCACTTATTACGGCTAGTATTAGTTTATATCAATATTATCATCCAGTAATTAATAATATAAATAAATAATTTAATATAATTGTGAGGTATATCATATGAATGATGATATTCAATTATTTCCTTGTTACAGTTTAAATTTACGCAATTTTCTAACATCTAAAGGTATAAAATATAAACTCGCAGCACTTAATCCAAATAATCATAAAATGTTCTGGTTATATATTGACAATGAACAATTGAATAAATATCTAATTGAGTGGAAAAGGACTAAACCAAAAATTTAGTTCTTTTTATTTTATAAAAATTTTTTAAAGTGAAGGAGAGAAATTATGTTAATTAGTGATTGGGTAAAAGTTAAATGGCACAATAGGAATATGATACATTTTATATCTAAAGGATATGTATATACAAAATTAGGTGATGAATTTTTAGTAAAGGTAGAAGATTTATCAAAAGGAAGTGAAGTTAAATTATTAGTTAAATGTGATTATTGTAATAAAATAATTGAAAAACAAAATATAAATTTTTTAAAACAAAAAAATAAAATAATAAATAAAGATGCTTGTAGCAAATGTAATTCATTAAAACAAAATGAAATCGCAAATATAAAGAAAAATAAAGATACATATGTATCTTTAGAATTTATTATTAATTTTCTTAAAAATATAAATTTAGAACTTACAAAAGACAATATTTTTAAAGATATAAATAAAATACATATTAATAAACAATTAAAAATTCAATGCAAAATACATAACAATTATATACAAGAAAAAACCTTTAACAATATACAATCTCATGGAATTTTTTGTTCAATTTGTCATGTAAATGGTGTTAATAGAAGTTATATTAATTTAGATTTTGCTAAAGAAATATTTGATTTATATTGTTGTGATTTATTAGAAACTAAATATATAAATACTAGAACACCTATGAAATTTAAATGTAGAATACATAGTGATATAATACAATATTCTATATTAGGGGATATTTATTATGAATTTTGTGGCCCTTGTAGAATATGTGGGAATATTGAGAAGATAAAACAGCATAGTGGTAAAAAGTCTCATTTTTGGAGAGGTGGTTTTAATGGAATAGGTAAATATTTAAGAACAAAAATAGTTGATTGGGTAAATGATAGCAGAAAAGATTGTAATTATATGTGTGTAGTTACAGGAGAAAAATCAAGAGATATTATTGTTCATCATTTAAAGAATTTTAATTTAATTGTTAGAGAGACTTTTGAAGAATTGAATTTAGAAACAAAAGAAAAAATAAATGAATATACAGATGAAGAATTAAATTTGATAACTAATAAATGTATTGAATTACATTATAAATATGGATTAGGAGTATGTATTGATAGAAGTTTACATGGAATATTACATACTACATATGGCTATACTTGTGCTCCCGAACAGTTTGAAGATTTTGCAAAAAAGTATTATAATGGTGAGTTTAATCAATAAATACATAATATAAATAATTAATAAAGGAGGATGTTTTAATGACAATTTTAGTTCTTGATAAAGGGCATGTTGGAGCAAATTCAGATCCAGGAGCAATAGGATTTGGACTTCTTGAATCAGATATAACAAATATTATTGTTGATAATATGGTTAATATTTTACAGCAAAAATATATTGTAGATGTAAAAGTTACACCTAGAAGTTTAAATTTAACTGATCGTACTAATTTTTCTAATAATTGTAACGCAGATTATTTTTTATCAGTGCATATAAATGCAGCAAATACTCAAGCAAGGGGATTCGAGTCACATATTTATACATCCCCTTCTAATAAATCTATTGAATATCAAAAAATAATTCATGATGAGATTTATAAATATATTAAACCTTTTGGATCACCAGATAGAGGATATAAAAGGTCTAATTTTGCAATGGTAAGACAAACAAATTGTCCTGCTATGCTTATAGAATGTCTTTTTATTGACCAAATAGATGATGCTAAGTTACTTAAAGATAATAAGTTTTTAGATGGATTAGCAGATTCGATTGTAAATGGATTAGTTAAATGTTTTAATTTACAATTAAAAGTAACAGAAAATTTAAATACAAATAATAACA
>Ga0209319_1002723_pt1 | contig 10474 bp, 8 predicted proteins | sample RifGroE2_FD_184000 | JGI IMG/M metagenome (GOLD analysis project Ga0209319, IMG submission 184000) | Groundwater microbial communities from Rifle, Colorado - Groundwater E2 (SPAdes) (version 2) | ecosystem: Environmental > Aquatic > Deep subsurface > Groundwater | place: Rifle, Colorado, United...
AAGATTATGAAACGAATCCCGTTTCTTCAGAAAATTTTGTTATGGTTTCTCATGCAATGACTATTCTTGCGAGGTTTTCAACACCATGAATACAGCTTCTAACAACAACGGCAGCACGAAACGTCGGTGTAGGGTATCAAGCCGGCAAGGCGATAGCCGATCTTGGAGTAGACAACACGCTTGTGGGGAATGCAGCAGGCAAGTTAATCACAACGGGTACTAACAACACTATTGTGGGAAGTGCTGCAGGTGATGCTATAACAACGCAAAGCGATAACACGCTTATTGGATATCAAGCAGGAACGTTTACAACTGGTACAGGCAATGTTGCGGTCGGGAGTGGTGCAGGTGCGGCAGTAACAACAGGAGCACGTAATACATTTGTTGGATATCAGGCGGGAACGGTATGCACCACGGGAGCGGATAATATTATCGTTGGATATGGCGTTGTTACCGGTGCCATTGGAGAAAGTAATAAAATACGTATTGGTGGTGCAAGTGGTACTGGCGCTGGTCAACAAAATGCATTGTACTGTGCCGCAGCTAACAACAGTATTGGAGTTGCAGGTACAGCCTTGTATATCGATGGAACAACAGGAAAAATCGGTCTTACAACATCATCACGTCGGTATAAAGATAATATTCAGGATATGGCCCAATCGAGTTCCGATGTTACAAAGCTTTGTCCTGTAACCTTTAATTTTAAGTCAGATGTTTTGGGAGCGCGGCAGTTCGGTTTGATTGCAGAAGAAGTGGCTGAAGTATATCCAGAGCTTGTTTGGACGAAAGATGGGCAACCAGAAGGTGTACATTATGATCGCTTGCCGGTCATGTTGCTCAATGAATATCAAAAAATGATGCATACGATCGATGATCAAAGTAAAACCATAGCATTGTTGCAAGCACAAAATGCGATGTTGATTGATAAGGTGGATATGTTGGCAACATTTATACCAAAAATGTGCAATCAAGGAATGGATGAAAATGTAACAAAAGAGCATGTTGCACACGCATAAGTAAAAAATATGCATGCACAATCGAGAGCGCTCTCAAGTTTTGAGAGCGCTCTTTAATTTATCAGAGAGTCATTGATGCGAGAACTGCCTTTACAAAAAAGGGTCTTTGGTTGATACTAAAAATATTATTTGTTAAACACAGAAATGTATGTTTTTTTAGTAAGGAACAAAATGAAAAAAGATATTCATCCACAAATGCATAACGTGCTTGTACACTGCGCATGCGGTGAAACGTTTAATACGCTTTCAACAAGCGAAGAAATTCGTGTAACAACATGCTCAAAATGTCATCCATTGTTCACGGGTGCACAAAAGTTTGTTGATACTGCAGGACGTATCGAGAAGTTTCAACAGAAGCTCGATAAGTTCAACAAAAAAAACGCTAAAAAAGCGTAATCATGAGCATTTTGAGCGAACGCGATTGGACATGTATTCAATCTCGTTACGATGCAATTTTACCGCAACTGGTAAAATCTGACCTTGATCAAAATACGCGGCAGCTTCTCCAAAAAGAGCTGTCGCAGCTCTCTTCTTTGCTTAAACTTCATCAACAAGAAAAATTAAGCGCACAAGAGATGGTTGAGCTTGAGGCGATGTATGTTGCTGAAAACGATTTTGCGTTTCGTGAAGTTATCACACAAGAAATTCAAATACTCAAAGATCGTGTCAATTCTGTTGATTTAGAACTTGAAAATGTTCTTTTCCCGCATGATCCATTAAACGATCGATCAGTGTTTTTGGAAATTCGTGCAGGAGCTGGTGGCCAAGAAGCGGCGTTGTTTGCTGCTGATTTGCTACGAGCTTACACCGCATATGCTCTCAAAAAACGCTGGCAGGTATCTTTAGTGTCAATGTCAGAGACTGATCTAAAAGGTTTTCGGGAAGCTGTTGTCCAAATTGAAGGACGAGGCGTATACGGAGAGCTTAAGTTTGAGTCAGGCGTTCACCGTGTGCAACGTGTGCCGCAAACTGAAACAGCTGGCCGTGTGCATACCTCAACGATAACCGTTGCGGTATTACCTGAAGCTGAGGATGTGGATGTGACAATTAATCCAGCCGATTTGCGTATTGATACGTATCGTGCCGGTGGTGCTGGTGGTCAGCATGTCAATAAAACTGAGTCTGCCATACGCATTACACACATTCCAACGGGAATTGTGGTTACATGTCAGGATGAGCGTTCACAGCATAAAAATAAGGCGCGTGCTTTGAAGGTTTTGCAATCACGAATTCTCTCTGCTCAAAATGAAAAAGCTGAAGCAGAGCGAAGTTCGCAACGCAAAGAGCAGGTTGGTACGGGCATGCGTGCGGAAAAAGTGCGCACGTATAACTTTCCGCAAAATCGGGTAACCGACCATCAGGTTGATCTTACGCTTAAAAAACTCGACATGGTCATGGAAGGTGAACTTGATGAGCTCATCGAAGCGCTCGTTACTAAAGATCGTGCAAATCGCCGAGCTCAAAGAAATTTTTCATGGTGTGAAAGCGTTGCGTAAAAGCAGGGTTTATTAGGCGTTATGTGCGTACGAGTACAGTTGTCTGACCCAAAGCACCTCAAAATTAAAAGACAAGGAAAATCAAAATGAATTGGTGCGTGCAGTATTTTGTTGATTACAACCGATACATGTCGTTGTTTGGTGTTTTTGTGGTGTTTGGGTTATTGTATGCCCTTTCGCTTAACAGACGTGCCATATCATGGTCGCTGGTACTCAAGGCTGTTGGTGTGCATTTTTTTTTAACCGCTCTCATGCTTCTTACCTCTGTTGGACAATCTTTTGTAACAGCTCTTGCAACTGGCGTTCAGGCCTTGTATAAAGCATCGGACGCGGGCATTTCGTTTTTGTTTGGTAATCTTGCACAACCTGCAGCGGGAAGCTGGGGGTTCATTTTTGCTATACGTGTTTTGCCGGTAATGGTATTTTTTGGTGCGTTCATGGCATTGTTATCGTATTGCGGTGTGATACGGGTTATCGTTTTGCTTGTTCGCAAAGTTTTACAGCCAGTTTTAAGAACAGATGGTGCAGAAACGTCTTGTGCGATAGCAAATAGTTTTTTGGGACAAACAGAAGCTCCTTTATTAATTCGTCATTATCTTGCAAAATTAACTCAATCCGAGCTTTTTGTTGTTATGGTAAGTGGTATGGGAACCATAAGTGGTGCGGTGCTTGGTGTGTACGGCGTGATGGGCGTTCCTCTTAAGCATTTATTGTCCGCTAGCATTATTGCAATTCCTGCAACAATTTTTTGTGCAAAAATAGTAGTTCCTTCAGAACCCAAGGTATGCTCTGAAATTGAAGTTGACCGTGGTAGTATGGCAACATCACTCTTTGAAGCAGTATCTATTGGTACATCAGATGGTTTGATGTTGGCTCTTAACGTTGGAGCTATGTTAATTGCTTTTATTGCTTTAATTGGTTTGTTTAACGGAGTTTTAGCTTGCGGTGGTGTATACATAAACGTATTGTTTACAAAACTTGGGTTAGCATGGTCTCTGCCGACGCTTTCGCTCGAAATGATATTTGGAATATTGGGTAGACCTTTCGGATGGCTTTTGGGGCTTACGGGTTTTGATGCTGTACGGCTTGGTGAGTTACTTGGACTTAAAGTTGCTGTAAACGAAATGGTTGCATACAGTGCCATGGTTACCGGAGGACTTTCGGAGCGAGCAACTATTTTGGCAACGTACGTGCTTTGTGGTTTTTCGAACTTTTCATCGATTGGTATTCAAGTTGGTGGCATTGGTATTTTGGCGCCAGAACAACGTGCGCGTATTGCGCAACTTGGATTGCGAGCAGTGTGCGTAGCCGCCCTTGCCAATTTATACTCCGCCTTAATCGTTAATCTTTTTATTTAAATTAAAAAATAAAAACATGTGTTTAATAAGGGCTCTGCCCTTAACCCGCAAGGGCCCAGCCCTTGATTTGATAAAATATATGGGCCCATTTGAAATAGCAATTGTTATGAGCAAGCGAGGGGATGACAAAACGGCTTTTACCGTTTTGTCATCCCCTCATACTTCAAGCTACGCATTTGCAGACATATTGTCAGTGGGTTGAGGGTTGAAACTCTCATGGGTTTAAGGGCAACGCCCTTAGATGTATTCTTCTTGTGTTACTTGGAGTGCGCATGAATCAGTATATACGCTTTTTTGATCAGGTTGATTGGATCGATAGAGCCCAATTTGGTGGCAAAGGAGCTTACCTTGGTTTTCTTGCACAATGTGGTAAGGATGTTGAGGTGCCTACAGGTTTTGTTATAACCCTTGATGCGTACCGTCAGTGCATTATGTCTGCTGGTTTGTATGATCAGCTTGCGACTTTACATAAAAATTTTACGTTATTGTATACACAAAAAACAACCGGTTATTTACAGGCATGTGGCGAAATCGCTGATCTTATGCAAGCGCTTATTGAAGCTGCACCGATCGATGAAGATGTTGCAGAAGCATTAAGATCTGCATACCAATCCCTTGAAAGTCGATTACGTAAACATGTTTCTGTGGCAGTTCGTTCATCTGCCTTGCTTGAAGATATGTGTGATGCGTCCTGCGCTGGTCAGCATGCATCAGTTCTTGGGTGCCGTGGGTATGAAGCCGTTTTCGCTGCGTATAAAAATGTGCTAGCTTCTTTATTTTCATTACGAGCTTTGGTGTATTATCACGAGCGCGGTTCATCTTTTGATGATTTTGGTATGGCTTGTTGTGTGCAGCAGATGGTAGGACAAGTCGCTGATGATGTCATTAGTGGTGTGAGCTTTACCTTGCATCCCGAAACTAACAACCGTGATTGTGTGTATATTTCTGCGGTACATGGTTTTGGTGATGCGCTGGTTGGTGGTGAACAAACGCCTGATAGTTGGCATATTAATAAATATCTTTGGCGTACAGGATTTTGTGGTATAGCAGACTCTTTTGTTCATCAAAAGCAAAGGTATTCACAAGATTTTGTGCATCGCTGTGTTGCTCAGGCTTTGGCCATTGAAGATGTGTATGCGCGTACGTTCGAAAAATCTGAGGCGGTTGATATTGAATGGGTATACGAAAAATCAACCGATCGATTATATTGCGTTCAGGTGCGTCCAGCTCAAGCATGGAGCTCAACAAAAGGTGTAATCAACTCTGTGCGTGTTTACAAAAAATCAAAAGAAAACAAAGTATACGAAAAAATTGTTACCGGGCATGCTATTGGCCAATCAATCGTGAGCGGGCGCTTGGTAAAAGTTACCACATTGTCCGAGCTTATAGCTCGTCAAAATGATCTTGCTGGTGCGATTGTATGTGCACCCTTAACCAATCCTGATTGGACACCATACCTTGGCTGTATCGCTGGGCTTATTACCGTGCATGGCGGTCGAACGTGTCATGCGGCTATTGTTGCCCGCGAACGATCTTTGCCTGCAGTGGTAGGCATTCTTGATGATACATTACTTACGAACGGCGAAATTATAACGCTTGATTGTAGTACGGGAGAGCGTGGTGTTATCTGGCGTGGGAAGCTTGCGATATTCGTAGAAGAGTACCAGGTTGCTTGTAACGAAACTGATACCCGCCAGCTTATGCTCATTATGTCTGATCCTGACAAAGCATGGGCCGCAGCAACTCTTCCTGTTTCAGGCGTTGGGCTTGTTCGTATGGAGTTTATTGCATCGCACATTGGTGTTCATCCATCATGTGTATACCATCCTGAAAAACTCTCAGAAGAAGATGTAAACACTCTTGAGGATCGAGTTACGGTTGGTGGTTATAGTTCAGTTCGCGAAATGTACATTCAGCAACTTAAGGACGGTTTGCGAAGTATTGCAGGAGCATTTTATCCCCGACCAGTTATTATTCGTTTGGGAGATTTTAAAAGTAACGAATATCGTTTATTACTTGGTGGCGCATCCTTTGAGGCTTTTGAAGAAAATCCTATGCTTGGTTTGCGTGGTGCTGCGCGATATGTGCACCAGCAGTTTACTGGGGCATGTGCTCTTGAGGCGCAGGCGCTTAAAGATTTGATTGTGCAAGAGGGCTTGAGTAATATTCGTGTTATGGTGCCCTTTGTGCGTACCGTTGATGAAGCGCGGGCTGTTGCTATGCTTCTTGATTCGTATGGCCTTACGCGTGATTTAGCTGAGCGTTATATGATGGTTGAGATACCATCGAACGTGATTTTGCTTGAAGAATTTGCGCACTATTTTGATGGTTTTTCTATTGGGTCAAATGATCTTACGCAATTAACGCTTGGTGTTGATAGAGACAGTGGTGTTTTATCTGGCTATGATGAACGCAATGATGCGGTTAAATGGTTGATTCAAACAGCCATACAAAAAGCACAAAAGTTAAGTAAGCCAATTGGTATTTGTGGCCAAGCGCCAACAGATTTCCCTGAGTACGGAGAGTGGCTTATTCAGCAGGGCATTTCAACAATTTCGATGCAGCAGGATGCAATTTGGCCGTTTCTTGCGCGTGTACAAAAACAACAAGAACCCGAATTGATGGGTTCCTGTACTCATGTTGCGGGACAAGAAAAAAGAGCGTGAGAAGTTATTTTTTTATTTCAGGTGCGGTTGTTGTTGTGGTAACGGTAGTTGTTTGGTGCTGCTTTCGAGCGTGGGCATGCCTTTGCCTTAGCAGGTTAACCTGGCGTTCACGAAAACTTAAAAGAGCCAATAATAAAGTCTGATTGTTTTTTGTCATAGCTATATCAAGAGCAGTTTGATGATCTTTATTTTCTCTGGTTAAGTTTATGTCATTGTTTTGCAAAAGATAGTTTATGGCGCTACTGTTTTCATTTTCTACTGCATATTCTACTGCATACATGAGTAACGTATATTTAACGCTATCAGTGTAGTTAACATCTATTTCTTTTGAGTTTGGAACAGCTGATAAAAATTTTTGAAGCATACGAGGATCATTTCTTCTTATGATTGCGCCAAAGGCTCTCGCAAGACTTTTTGGGGTCAAAAAAGGTTCGTTAAACTTTTTTTGAAGTTCTTCTATTTCTTTCTCTCCAGCAGCTAATTCACGAGATAATTCATTCTGTTCTTCTTGTAGATTTTTTTGATTTTTCAAAAAATGTTGTACAAGTTTTTTATGTTTTTTTACGAGTTCAAACATTTTTTTGTGTTGGTCTAATATTTGGGCAATTTCTGCATTTTGGCCTTTTATTATGGCTTCATACAACCGTTGAGCATTATTTTTTATTGCAATTTTGTGTTGGATTCTTGAAAACAATGAGCGTGGTTGCACAGGATTTACCGGAGACATAGCTGCAAGGGCCATTTTATCAGGATTTTCAGGCGTGAAATCAAACTCTTTTTTTATAGGATCATATACTACATGCTTTACAACAGTATTTTGTTGCTCTTCCATGGCGATTGTAGTTTCTGTATGTAATCCGAGAACGATGGCCGAAAAAATAAAATATATTTTTACTATTCGGTGGTAAGAGAATGAAAAATGTGTTTTTGTGAGCATATGGAACCTAGTCTAATTATTGGTTAGTGGTGTAATAACGTATGATTGATTCTGAATATATGGCAAGAGCCATCCCCCTTCGCATAAAGCTACGGCGGACAAGTTTATGGCCCGCTCAAAAGTATCTTTTGTTTATGTGATTAAATCACTCTATTCATGATCACGAATGTGCAGAGCTTAATGGACTTCGCTATATTTCATTAATTTTGTGCACATATGATGGTATGGTCGCATGTTTTTTTGTTTTTGACATGCATGTATATTTACCAGGTAAGAGTGTTTGTTGATGTATAATTAGGGTCTAGCACATTGTTATGATTTGATAATTTTTTAAAATCATCATCTACTCGAGTTTTGAGCGCTAACAATTCTTGTCCCTCTGGTGATCGTAGCCAGATAAGTTCTTCTGCTGACGGTGTTTTACCTGTAGCACGTTGTATTTTCAGTGCTAGCGCGGCAGCTGTTGGTTTATCTAAATTTTTTGTTTGCATAATTTCTTTAGGTAATTTGATATCTGGATGAAGTTGTACAGAACGTTTTTTGTATTCTTTTTTTATAATGTTTTCATAAAAATCTCTTTGTTGTGCTCGGAGCATAAAATCAAGTGCATTTGCTGGTTGGCCAAAATATACAAGAGCTTTTTGGGCAGGAGTCATTGAGGTTTCTTGCTTTGTGGTAATAAAATCAGACATCTCTGTTAGCAGATTTTTGGCTTGTTTTTCTAATTCTATTGGGAAGTATTCTTGAGTGTTGGTTCGACAGTCTGTTAAACTTTTTTGCAGTTCATCTCGTAACTCTGAGATTCTGGTATGTCCACTATAAAAAAAAGTTTTATACAGATCAAATTTACGAACGACATCTTCTTGAAGGTATTTTTCTAATTCACGACATGTTGTTATTGCAATACGTATTTTGGCTTGTTCTGTAGCAAGAGATGTTTTTAGGTGCATTGCTGCGGGGCTTGGAGTAATACCTAGGTCGGCTGATATTTTGGTATCAAGATTATTAAGATCGGTCATTGCTCGTAGGCGTGCGCTCTTTTGAATAATGCTTTGTATGATGTGATAGGTTCTGGTTAGATTAACCAAGTCCTTGATTTTTTGCGCAACAATTCGTTGTTGAACAAACAAAAAATCCAAAGATGACATGTAGTTTTGTATTGGTATTTCATTATCAAGCTCGGGCAGGAGGTTAATTTTTTGATTAAGTTCTGTGAGGTATGCTTCATATTTTTTATCAGCGAAAGATTGTATTGGACCAGTTGCACAGAGAGGTCCTCGAAGAACGCCTGATAGTAATCGAAAATCATCTGGGCTTAAATCAAAACAATGTTGTGCTATGACATATTCACTTTGTAATGCATCAAAGAAGTTTTTTAAGATCGTTTCCCATGCTATGTAGCTATGTGTACCACCTTTGTTAGCAATGAGAGTTTGTGCCTGTCTATAAAGCTCTACGGGAATGGTGTACGGTGTTGTAGGGTCTGGTATAACGTTTACTCCATTGCTTCCGCTGCCAGAGGTCGATGGTATATGCTTTTGCCAGCATAGGTATATATTTTCGCTTTGTGGTTCAGTATTGTGTAGTTTTTCTGTTAGGGCTGCAACGATCATTTTTAAACGATCAAAATTTTGTAAGTTTTGCCAAAAATCGTTACAAAGGTCCTTCAAGGGTGCCTGACGCATGTGTTGAATATCTTTTTGAAAGAATAATCGGCAGCACGCTTCGTATGAAATTTTTTCGGATGCAGTTGCTGTTTGTCTTTGTTGTTGAGCTAACACCATGTTCATAGCAGTGTGTCCGGTATCATCCTGCACATTTTTATCAACGCGAGGATCTTCAAGAAGTACGCGTACAATAGGCGCAAAACCTTTTTGTGATGCGATCATAAGAGCTGTTAACCCATCGTTTGTGTCGTTTGGATCAATGCCTTTATTGCGAAGAAGTTCTTCTACATTTTCGAGACGATTGTTTTGTACGGCAAGAATGAGAGGCGTATTGTCATTGTTATCGCGTAACGTCAGATCAATTGTTGGGGTGTGTAAAAGTAAAAAAATGTTTCTTGTGCTGAATGGTTGCTCGACAGCAAGCATAAGAGCTGTTTTGCCGTCATTATTTTGTATGTTAACATCAACTTGAGCTTCAAGAAAAGGCTTAAGATCAGCGTTATGCATAGCAGCAAGCATAAAGGCAGTATTGCCGTCGCTATCCTGAATATTTGGATTTGTGTAGGGACTATCAAGAAGAGTTTTTACAGCTGCATTTTGAGCACTGCTTGCAGCCGTCATAAGGGCTGTTTTACCGTTTTGATTTTTTATATTGAGATTAAAGCGCGAGTCTTTGGTATAAGGCGTAAGTTTTTCTGTGTTTCCATCAGCTGCGGCTTTAAAAAATGTGCTTATTTTGCGTTTTGTAGAAAATTTTTCAAAACAAAGGTGTCCTGAAATCAAGCTCGTTAATGCTGCAGTGTTATAAGCGAGTAATTTAAGGGGAAGTTTACGAGGACTTTTTTTGATAATCAACCAATTGAGCGCAATAAGGCCGATTGCGGCTGTTGTTACTAATTGTTTATGCTCTGAGGCATACTGGTAAGCACATGAAGTATGTTTTTTCACGTTTTGCATGTGATAAAAGTGTTGTGGTTGAGATGTCGCAACTTCCATCGCATGAGCTAATGGATGTAACCCGAATAGCAAGGTGAAAAAAAAATATGTTTTTTTTAGTTGTTTAGTCATAAAATTTCCACATTCTTATTGTTTTTTTACATAATTTTTAGGCTTTTATAGTATAGTTAATCTGTTTAAAAAAGCAATAATGCGAATGTTTTTCCCCGGTTTATTTTTTGTTTGAAATATTTCATGAATTTTTTGATATTAGAAGCTGTATTCATGGTGTTGAAAACCTCGCAAGAATAGTCATTGCATGAGAAATCATAACAAAGTTTTCTGAAGAAAATGGGTCTGTTTCATAATCTTTTGAAAGTCTACGAGAATTATTTAAC
>Ga0209319_1002724_pt1 | contig 10473 bp, 23 predicted proteins | sample RifGroE2_FD_184000 | JGI IMG/M metagenome (GOLD analysis project Ga0209319, IMG submission 184000) | Groundwater microbial communities from Rifle, Colorado - Groundwater E2 (SPAdes) (version 2) | ecosystem: Environmental > Aquatic > Deep subsurface > Groundwater | place: Rifle, Colorado, United...
AAATTAAATTTCACAGTAGAATTAGACTATAATGATAATGTTAGTGACATAGAATCTGCAATAATTTATGAAGCAGCAAAACAATTAATTAATGAAGTTATGAATAATAGATATGAACATTATGGTAAATCTTTTAAAGAAAAATTACAAGATGAAGTTAAAAGAATGATGTTAGATATTATGGATACAGATTTTAAAGAAGAAGTTAAAAATAGTTTAGTTGATGATTTAAGTAAGAAGTATGTTAAAACTAAACAATACAAAGAAGTTAAGGAACAATTTAATATTTTATCTGACACAGAAATTAAGAATGGATTAAAAGATATTGTAGGTGAATTAGTAGGTAGTGAAATGAAGAAAAGATTTAAGTAATACTTAAGTAATATTAAATAAAAAAGGAGATAAAATATTATGAAATATAATAAATGTTTTTTATGTGGAAAAGATGTTGATTTAAATTATTATGGAGAATGTTTTAAACATAATGATAAAAGTGAATGTGGTGCAGAAAATTCTGAATGTGTCGCTTGCTATAAAGGAGCACATGAAAAATCATGTGAAAATTGTGGGAAGGCAATAATAACATATTGCTGTTATTCAAGTGATGATTATAACATTAATAAAGAAATAATAAATAAGAATATAAAAAAATATTTACAAGATAATAAAAATAGTGAATTATGTATAACCACTAACAATTTATCAAATTTTATAAAAGTTAAAGAAATAAATTTATAAAATTAGGAAAATATAAAATGTTTATAAATACTATATCTTGTATATTAAAATTAATCATATACTACATCTAGTAATAAAATCATAACTAAACTTTCATTTTATAAAAAAGGAGATTAAGTATATGGATGAATATGTTTGTATTTATGATGAAGAATGGGTAATGAATCATTGTGTAAGAACTAAAGCAAATAATATTGATGAGGCAAAAGATAAATTTATTAAGTATTTAAAATCTAAACATCATATTAACTATATAGATACAAGTAAATTATATTTAATTAATTATTCTTATTTAGGAAAGATATAATAAATTGTTTTATTTATCATAATATTTAGGAAAGGAGATTGCCACATGCTAATAGTAAAACAAAACACATATCCAAATATTGACCTAAAACAAGGTGACACAGTAGAATGGATGTACGCAAGAAAATGTTATTATTTATATAAATCACCAATAAAAAGTACACTTCTTGATAAATCTTATTTTGCTTCGCCTAATTGCAATAAAGATGGAATTAAACCTAATGGTAAACAAGTAAGTCTAGTAGGAATTGTTACACAAATTAAATCAAAAGGATATATTTTAGAATTAGAAAATGTAATGCATTAATTTTAAAGGAGTAATAATTATGTATTTTGTAAGTTATAATTGTGCTAACGAAGACTTGTTTTTATGTAAATCATATCCTGGCAATGCAATAATCTTTAAAGATATTGAAGATGCTAAAACTGCAATATTAAAAAGTATTAATGAAGATAAATTCAAATTAAAACATAACTATAAAATATTAAAAGTTATTTGTGAACAAAAATAAAATAAAGGAGATTAATAAATTATGTCAACAGAATACACACCAACACTACAATTTAAATATAAAAACTATAAAAATGAAACAAGTATTAGAAATGTAATTCCTTATAATATCCATTTCGGCAACACAGAATTTCATCCAAAAGAACAATGGTTGCTTCGTGCTTTTGATGTAGATAAATGTGCAGAAAGAAAATTTGCTCTAAGAGATGTTATTGAGTTTATTTAGAAGGAGGAATTTAACATGTTAAATAATATAAAAAGATATCAATTAAAATCTAATATCACTAAAGAAAAATTAATCGAAGCAGGATTTAATAAAGATAATAATTTTCAAAAATTTAATTATTTTAGAAATCTTATTGATGATATAGAATTACATATAGAAATTGAAACAAATTCAATTGAATTTGATGATTTTGACAATGTATTAGTATTAGATAGTAGCTTTGGTCAACCATATACTCCTTTCTATACTGCTGAAATTAATTTTGAATATTTAGATAAAGTGATTCATAATTATAATATACAGATGGATAAATTAGTGGATAGGGGCATATTAGAAGTTAAAAATATATAAGGAGATAAAATATAATATGAAAACAGGTAAAGAAATAATACTTAATTATTGCGATAATATTAAAACGGGAGATATAGACCACTTACAAGCATGTATAAATATTAGAGAATCATTGAGAAGAAATGAAAATTATAGAAGTTATTTATATGATCATTGTCCTGGTGCGTTTGGAATTGATGATTTTATTGGAGAATGTGAAATAGAAAATGTAATAGATTTTAAAGAACAATTAAAACAGTGTAAAAAATGTTGGAATAGAGCGTTGAATATGATTGAATAATAAGTAATATAAAAATAAATATATTAGAGAGGAAAATTAATATGAAAAATAAACAAATTAATTCTAAATGGAAAAAGAGAATAAATAAGCATAAAAGGTATAAGAAATTTTATTCATGGATAGTTAAAAGACTTGCGTTACATTTGCTTAAAACAAGTAATTATTTAAAAGAAGAAGATTTAATACATAAAGAATTAATTATTACATATAATCCAGAAGGTCATGATGTATATCCTTCATGTCATAGTAATTTAAAGCAATGGTGTTATAATAAAAAGAAAAAGTATATTGGAAGATTTGCTGAATATATTGTTTTTGGTGATACTGAAGAAGAAATTTATTTGAATGTTATTGATGTAATATTATTTAAACAACATAAATATCCATTTTGTTAGTTTTAGATAAAAGAACTCTTTGGTGTTAAGGAGGTAAATATATGTACTGTTTAATATGTGAACCAATAGTTAAATTAATAGAACAAGAATCAAATGAAAATGAAGGATTATTTTATCAATATTATATTTGTCCTGAATGTAATACAAGACATTATTGTACTTCACAATCAGATGATATGATTCAAGAATATTTGAATTTGTGTGAATAAAAGGAGTAAATTATGGCAAATTGTAAGATATGTTTAAATAAAAATAAAGCATGTCATATTTGTGGAATAGGTTATTATTGGGTAATGCATTTAAAACCTAAAAATAAAAAATGAGGAATAAAATATGAAGTATTGTGCAAATTGTAATGTAAAAACTAATTCTACATACCATGATCATTCAATAGGTTTTTTATGTGGAAAATGTGTAAAAGAACATGGAGAATTAAAAATAGAACAATTAAATAAAGAAAAAGATAAAATTAATAAACAAATACAAGATATAAGAAAACAAATAAACAATTCAATTATAGTAGATTGTGAACATAAAAATGCATTTGACACTAATTATGGATTTGTTACTAAAGAAGGTTTTATTACTATTTGGAGATGCCCTGATTGTAATTTTACCTTTAATAAATTACATGAATATAAAGCGAGGTAAAGTATATGGAAAATGAATTAAGAAAAATATTACAATATGTTTTAGCAGAATATGATGGAAATCTATATTGTAAAAATTCTAAAGACACAGATTATGGTTATAGAGAATGTGCTTTAGACTTAGAAAACAATTGTAGAACATGTTCAGAATGTGAATTAGACTTAGAATTTATAAAAAAAGATTATGGAATGAAAATATAAAAGTGAGGTGATATGTAATCCTATTAAATGAAAATTACAATAAAAATGAGAGCATAGAACATTATGAATTAAAAATTAGTTAATTTAATATTTAAGAAAGGATTATAAATATAATATGGGATTAAAAACAAAAGAAGTAGAAATAATATTATGTCATAAATTAATAAAACATTACGAAAATCTAAGTTATCCAATACCAAGAGTAAAAGATAAAAAAGGTAATATGAGAGTAACACAAGGAACAAAAATTCTAATTAAAGTTGATGATTTATTAGATAATAGTGAAGTTAGAGTTGATGTAGTTTGTGATAATTGTAATAAACCATTATATATTCAATGGGGTAAATATATAGAAAGCGTTAAAGAAGATGGTAAATATTATTGTCAATCATGTGCAGTTAAATTATCTAAATCAAAACTAAGAATATCTTTTTATGATTGGTGTTATAATAATTTACCTAAAGAAGAAGCAGATATAATTATGTTAAGATGGGATTATGAATTGAATAATTGTAAACCTAGTGAAATATGTTATAGTACACATAAACAATATTATTTTAAATGTGCTAGAAGCATACATGAAAGTGAATTAAAAAATATACATGGATTTGTTGCTGGGCAAAAGGGATCTATTGAATGTAACGCATGTAATTCTTTTGCTCAGTGGGGTATAAATAATATTTGCGAAGATTTCTTGGAAAAGTATTGGGATTATGAGAAGAATACAGTTAATCCCTGGGAAATAAGTTATGGTTCTCATAAAAATAAAATATACATAATATGCCAAGAGAAATATTATCATAAGAGTTATGATACTAGACCTTATGAATTTATACAAGGTAATAGATGTCCTTATTGTTCAAGTAGAAGTGGAAAAGTTCATCTATTAGATAGTTTAGGAACATTATACCCTAAATCATTAGAAGTTTGGTCAGATAAGAATAAAAAATCTCCATTTGAATATAGTCCAAAAAGTATGCAACAAGTATATTGGAAATGTCCAGAAGGTAAGCATAAGGATTATCCTAGAATTATAAGTACATCTAATCAACTAGATTTTCGTTGTCCTGAATGTAGTTATTCTAAAGGAGAAGAAGCAATCAGTAATTATTTTATTAATAAAGGTTTTATTAAAATTAGTCAACAAGAATTTAATAAACTAATTAATAAATATGATAAAATTTATTATATACCTCAAAAAGAGTTTGAAGGTTTATTAGGTTTAAAAAATGGTAATTTATCTTATGATTTTTATTTGCCCAAATTAAATATCCTTATTGAATATCATGGTATGCAACATGAAAAGTATTGTAGAGGTTTTCACAAATCTATGAAAGATTTTGAAAAACAGTTAGAGCATGATCAAAGAAAATGTGAGTACGCACAGGATCATAATATAAATCTATTAATTATTTGGTATTGGGATTTTGATAAAGTTGAAGAGATTTTAGAAAGAGAATTGAATAAATACCATTAAAAATAAATTTAATAAATTTGAATTTAAAAGTATAAATACGATTAAACAATGCTCCAGTAGAAGAAAAGAGATGTATAAACATAATGACATTTATCTTGTAGATACGTTCAATGTTTTAAGAAGAATAGCATATAGAAGCACAGTTAATGATATTTTTAAGAAAAATGAGATTAAAATTGAGGGATTGTAAAGGAGAAATATAAATTATGCCAGAAAATTGTCCTTATTATTCAAACTTTAAATGTTCATATGTGGGTATGTATTTCTGCATATCACCTTGTTTTAATTGTTTTTATGGTAAAATAAGTTAATTGATAAGTAAATAAGGAGAAAATTATGGACGATATTAATAAAACCATATTAAGAGAAATAACCAAAAAATTAATAATGAATAAAAATGATAAGTTTTCAAAAAGAAAATTCAATAAAAATAAAGATACGTTATTTGACATTATAGGTTTAATAGTAGATTATGAAGTGAAAAATAAAATAAATATATAAGGAGAAATAATATGAAATACTTTTCTTGTCCTCTATGTGAAGTCATATCTAGTGCAGAATCATGGAATGAATTCACAGAAAATAAATATGGAAGTAATATAGGTTTAATTCAAACGGAAGAAAAAGATGAATTAGAGTATATTTGTCCTGATTGTGGTAAGATATGTGATGGATTTAATATTAAATTTGCATGGGAAATAGATTTATAAAGGAGAATGATTATGCTTACAACACCTTTGCATGGATGGACACATTTGCAATTAGAAAACTTTTCAGAACGTGCATCTTATCTAATTGATGTTCCTAATGATTGTCTTGATGCATTTATATATGCTCTACAAACCAATAATCCTGCAATAGTCTATTTCGATGCTGAAGGATATGATTTTCATTTAATATCTTCATATTATAGAAGTTATATTATTAGAGATAGAGAAGATAATAGTGTAGATACATATGTGATTGAAAAGGGAACAATAGAATTAGCAAAAGAATTAGTGAATGATATTCAACGTGATTTTGATGATTGGTTAAATTGGGAATCTTATGATGATGGGGAATATGCAGAAGTTAATAGGGATGTTTTTAAAGAGAAATTAAGTATATTGAATTTTGAAATAAATAAGAGAAAATAATAATATATTTTAAAGGAGAATTAATATGGCAAAGTTACATAAAGTAGAATTATATATTATAGATGTAAATGATAACTATAGCAATTTAAACGAAATTATGCATGACATAGGAAATACTACAGATTATAGTCTTATTCCTTTTAATTCACAAGAAGTTGAAATAGATTGGCATGATGAAATAGATATAAATTTATCTAATTGTCCAGTTGAAAATTTTAGAGAATATTTTAAAGCAGAAGATGAAGATGAAGAAGAATTAAGGAAGTGTACATATACAGAAGGTGAATTTATAAATTACGAATGTGAATTATTAAGAGACAATAAATGTTATATTGGTAGTAAAGATGATTTTTATTTAAGTGATAATTATTGGTGTTTTAATGGCGAATGGTGCTGTGACTATTATAATCCAGAATGTGGTTGTTGTAGACCAAAATAAGAATAGAAAGGATTGATGTATTTTGGGCGAAATAATATCAAATGTAATATTTTTAATTGTTAGTTTTCTATTAGTTTTATTAGTAACACCTTTTGGATGGATTGGCATGTATATATTCCATGAATTATTTTGGAAATAATGCAAAAATAAATGTTGACAAGTTAGTTACAAAATGTTAAAATAAATATAAATTAAGAAAGCATTAATTAAAGGAGGTGAAAATTTGCCAGATTTTTCAATGTGCAATTGTGAAAAATGTGAAAGATCACAAGATTGTCTTAGGTTTTTAGCAGAGCCAGATAAATATCAATCGTATATATGTGGGATTGAAGAAATTTGTAATAAAAATAATGGTTATGATTATTTTTTAGAGGTTAAAGGTAATTTAAGTATTAAAATGATAAAATAACTGTAAAATTAAAAAGTGACATGCAACAAACCCTTGATTTTATTGGGTTTGTAAAATGTAAAAACATGACAAAAGGAGGGTTTTATCACGATTATTATTTTATACTCTAACGGTTGCCCAAAATGTAAAATTCTAAAACAAAAATTAGACCAAAAACAAGTAATTTATGAAGAATGTAATGATGTTGATATAATGATAGAAAAAGGTTTTATGAGTATGCCTATGTTGCAAATAGATGGAGAAATTATGAATTATTTAAATGCAATTAATTGGTTAAAGGAGATATAATACATATGGAAATTAATCTTAAATTAAATAAGAAATTTGTAACTTGTTTAAATAAAATGAAACAAAAATATGGAGAGAAATTTGAAAGAATTAATGGTTTTCATCAAATGAATCTCAATTTTAATGATTTTATTGATAACTTTATTGATGCAAAAAATGTTGCAGATGTAAGTATTGATGCAAATGCTAACAGTAGTTCAAAAGACATTAATACACTTAAATCTGACATGATGAAACCACATTTGAAGTTATTAGCATTTAATAAAATATTTTATGAAATTACTAAAAAATATGGATTAGTAACAGCAGAAGAATGGTTGGAAAATGAATGGAATGGTTCATTTTATTTACATAACGCATCAACCAGTTCATACTTACCCTATTGTTTTGCTTATGATTTAGATTTAGTTGTAGAAAAAGGATTATTTTTTATTGATAAATTTAAATCTAAACCAGCACAACATTTAACTACTTTTAATGACCATGTATTAGAATTTATTAGTTGGACTTCTAATAGGAGTTCTGGTGCTGTAGGTCTACCAAGTTATTTAGTGTACTCATATTATTATTGGAATAAAGATGTCAAAGATAATTTCTACCTTAAAAATCCTGAGTATTATAGAAGACAATGCTTTCAAAAATTTATATATGATCTTAATCAACCATATTTACGAATCACAGAGTGTGCATTTACAAATATTTCCATTATGGATAGAAATTATTTAGTTGAATTGTTTGGTGGAAGACAATTCCCAAATGGAGAATATATAATTGATCATATTGAAGGAATTATTGAACATCAAAAAGTATTCATGGAAACTATTGCAGAAATAAGAGAACAATTATTTATGACATTTCCTGTTTTGACTTTTTCATTACTTTTCCAAAATGATAAATTTGTTGATGAAGAGTTTGCTAGATGGTGTAATAAACATAATTTATTGTGGTATGACAGTAATAATTATGTAGGTAATGATGTAACTACATTGAGCAATTGTTGTCGATTGTTATCAGATACAAAAAAATTAAATGGATTTATTAATAGTATAGGTGGAACATCACTTTCAATTGGAAGTGTGCAAGTTAATACTACTAATCTAAGAAAAATTGTTTTAGATTCTGATAAAGATGAAAATATGTATTTTAAAATTCTTGCAGAAAGAACACATTTAAGTATAAAAGTTTTAGATATAATCAGAAGTATTATTAAAAGAAATATTGAAAAAGGATTGTTGCCTAATTATACATATGGTTTAATTAAAATGGAAAATCAATATAATACTCTTGGAACGACTGCTACATATGAAACAGTAAGAGACATGGGATATATAAAAGAAGATGAATTTGGTAATAAATATTATACTGACAAAGGATTAGAATTTGCTTGTAAAATTTATGATACTATAAATGAAATTAAAGAAAATTATGATTTTGATTATAGTTTGAACATCGAATGCGTCCCTGCAGAAAGAGCAAATTCAGTATTATGCGAAAAAGACAACTTATTATATCCTGATGAAAATAAAGATTTTTTATATAGTAATCAATGGATTCCCCTCATGGAAAATTGTACATTGCAAGAAAAAATTAAACTTGGTTCTATTTTAGATATAAAATGTGGAGGAGGTCAAATTAGTCATATTAATCTTCAAGGTAAATTTACTAATGAAGAACAATCATGGAATATGTTAAATTATATTGCTAAATCAGGTGTTATTTATTCAGCATATAATATAAAAATATCTATATGTGAAGAAGGACATGGATTTTATGGTGAAATATGTCCAATATGTGGTAAAAAAATGGTAGATACATTTTCGAGAATCGTAGGGTATTTAGTATCTACACAGTCATATAGTAAAGATAGAAAAAAAGAATTTGATAAAAGGAAATGGTTTATATTAGATTAAAATATATTTTAGAAGAAACATTTCAAGATTACAAAAAACCATCTATGTTATTAGCAACTTGTAAATGTGATTGGAAATGTTTAAAGGAACAAGGATTAGACTTATCTATTTGTCAAAATTCTGAATTAGTAAAACAAAAAACTATTGATATACCTATAAACGATATAATAAATAGGTATATCAATAACCCAATCACTAAAGCAATTATAATAGCTGGTTTAGAACCTATATTACAATTTAATGAAGTTATTGAATTTATTAGTGAATTTAGAATTATATCAGATAATGATGTTGTAATATATACTGGTTATTACTTTGAAGAAATTAGTGAGGAATTAAAAAAATTAACAAAATATAAAAATATTATTATAAAGTTTGGCAGATATAAACATGAAAGTATTAAAAGATTTGATGATGTGTTAGGAATATGGTTGGTATCAGATAATCAATATGCTAAAAAAATAAGTTAAAAAATTATTATAAAATAAAGGAGAATACATATTATGCAAACAAAAATTAGAGGTTTTGAAGTAGTATCTGATTCATTTAGAAAGCACAAAGATGTAGAAATTAAACTTCCCATTAGAGCAACTAAAATTTCCGCAGGATATGATTTTTCATCTCCAATTTCTATAACTATTCAACCAAAATCAAAAGAAGTAATTTGGACGGATGTAAAATCATACATGCAAGAAGGTGAAGTTCTTATACTTGACGTAAGAAGTTCAATTGGAATTAAAAAAGGTTTAATGTTGGCAAATACAATAGGTATTGTAGATATGGATTATTTTTCTAATATAAATAATGATGGGAATATTGGAATTTGTTTATATAATATGACAGATAAACCAGTATGCATTGAACAATTTGAACGTATTGCACAAGGTATTTTCATTCCATTTTTAGTTTCTGATAATGGGAACACAGATGAAGAACGGGTTGGGGGCATAGGAAGCAGTGGACGATAATTAGTTAACCAAATTAGCAGAGGTTTAGTTTTCCTCTGCTAATCCCACAATAAACCAACATAATGACAAAAATAAAATAAATATTACGAAATTATAGAAAATAATGCTTGACAAAATACAAAAATAATAGTAGAATTAACCATAGAAAGGACAACCAATGGAAGAAAATAAATCCAAAGAAACAAAAT
>Ga0209319_1002725_pt1 | contig 10471 bp, 13 predicted proteins | sample RifGroE2_FD_184000 | JGI IMG/M metagenome (GOLD analysis project Ga0209319, IMG submission 184000) | Groundwater microbial communities from Rifle, Colorado - Groundwater E2 (SPAdes) (version 2) | ecosystem: Environmental > Aquatic > Deep subsurface > Groundwater | place: Rifle, Colorado, United...
CTTCTGCTCTTTGCTTTTTATAATTATCAGTAACTAGCTGTGTAGATTTATATACACTTTGAGTTTCTTTATCAATATCATCTATAACCTTAACTGATTGACCTAGTTCATTTTTAAACTCAATTATTTCTTGTGTTAATTTTTGTGATGATCCTGCTACCGTTTCAAATTTTTGAACAAATTTGTCTAATCCTTCACTACCACCTGTAGTATTAACATTGAGATTAAGAGATTTACTCATTTGAGTTTGAAATTGTTTAATCTGATTTGATAAAAGTTGGATTTCGGAGTCATCTATGTTAACCCTTAGGGAAAGACGTTGCAGGGCAGGGTTCTTAGAAAGTTCAATTATAGATTTATTCAATTCGGAGATATCACTACTTATTTTCGATTTTAAAAGAATACTTAATTCGTCCATTTATATCATCCTTTCTCTAATTATTTTTACAAACAAAAAGAGTAAGACGATTCCATACTCTTTCAAATATTTATATTAATTTAATTATTATTTTCAAAACTAAAAGGGTACTGTTAATACCCTTTATAAAAGCGCACGAAACAACTATTTCATTGTCTATTGACCAACCTTAATTTTTGATATGACTTCATACAAAAAAGCAATTAGACCAGCCAACGCACTTACAGGGAAGACCATCCTCTTTGCTTTTTGCCCCAATGTTAATTTAACATGTTCTTTATTAACATCTCTTACATCAATTAAATTCTTGCTTTCAGCCTTATAAAATTTGCCCTCAAGAGATGTAATCTTACTATTAGTTTCTTTAATCTCACTATTCAGACCTTTTAAAGCAGATGTGATCTCTGCATTTGTTTTAATTTGTTCTTCATAATTTTTATCAAATTTTAAATCTCTTGCTTCTTGTTTCTGTTGAAGCATAGTGAGAATCTTTAAATTTTCCTTCATGTCAGATATATCATCAACTTTTGTTTCTAATTTTTCTATTTTTACTTCATGTTCTGCAAGCATCTTTATATGCTCGTTTTGAAATTCGCAAATGTTTTCTGCCATTTACATCACCATGTTTAACCTCTCCTTAAATTTATAAGTTGTAAGTTACTATTGACTTTTGTAACTATTATTGATATAATGATGTAGTAGGAGTGGGAAGGGATTGTATGTTTACTTAGGGTGAACGCTTTCCTTTCCTTACTCTTCGCTATTTAATATCATTTATAGATTTTTGCTCAACTTTTTTAATTCCATCTGCATCAAAATATTTACCTAATTCATCATCAACTTCTGTATCATTATAGGTATCTACCATAGCAATATTTTCCCATCCAACAATATCTTTAATTACAGAACTAGGTATATTGCATTTACATAAAGATGTGGTAAAATAATGCCTGTTTGAATGCCAGTACCAATCAATATTTAGTATTTTGCAAAAGTTTTCAGCCCAACTATCAAGAGTAGATACTTTCATTACTTCCCATATCCCATCATTATTTTTAGATACAAATAATTCTTCATTGATAATACCTAATTCTTCTCTTTCTTTCATCCATAAATCAAGATAAGGTTTAAATTTAGAAACAATAACATATTTATTTATAAACTTTCCTTTACCTCTACCTTTTGTTTTAATTTTTTCATTAGTTTTGTATAAAGCATTATAAATAATATTTTCATCCTTAAAATAATCAACCTTAAATCTTAAAATTTCTGATTTTCGTACGCCTGATGAGACTGCCAGAGCTACAGCACAAGCCTGTTGATACTTTTTATTTTCAACAAGATAATTAAGAAGTATATCAACTTGTTCATCTTCTAAAACTGTTTTTTCTCTCACTTCTTGTTTTACTGGACTTGGCACTTTGTTGATAATATTACGATAATTTTCATAAACATCATCTAGCATCGATTCAATAAAATTAGATAAACTACTGAGAGTTGACTTTAATCTTCTTATTCTATTTGATCCTAAATTCCAAGTATTTAACATATGATTTTGAAACTTCATTATGTCTCTTTTATTTAAATCAACAAAAAATTTATTAGAATTAAATTGTAAATTCCATATCATAAATATTTGAAGATCATTAAAATATGCAGGAACAGTTGTTTCTGCTTTGCCTGTACTTTTTAAATATTCAATAAAATCATTTACTAATGATTTATTATCTTCAGATACTTTATCCCATAATTCAGGACTTGTAATATTATTTCTTACAGTTTTTCTTGCCATTATTTGTTTCACCTCCTGTTGTATTTTATTTTTATATAAAATCTCCAATAAAAAAGAGTCTTAACGACTCCACGAAATGAGGAATTCATTGGGTTATTTAAAACCCATTTATTAGTTTATATTAACCCTAACTGGATGTGAACCTGCACCCTCTATCCCATTGCTAAAAGCGTTTGGGAATACTTTTTTGATAATCTGATATGATCCATTTAAGTCTGCATTAATCTTCATTCCAGAATTACTTTGAAATAGACCTCGTTGAATTCTTCTTGCTTTATTATAATTCTCTTTAATTGGTAGTTCCTTATCAATAAAAGATGTACCACTTGTATAAGATTCTTCAGTAATAATAAATTTAATTCCATTATTTTCACATTTATAACTTAATTGATTTATAAACATTAAGTATGGAATATTAATAAAATTTTGGTTAACCCTTTTACTTAATTGGCTTTCTTGTTTCCAACCAACATTATTACCGATAACCACAGTATCAATTCCATAAAGTACACACCAATCAACAATATATTTAGAAGCCTTATGTATAAAATATTGCACTTTATTATTTCTCTTAACAGTTAGTTGTTGTAGTCTATTACTCCAGTGTAATCCATTTTGTTTTATTAAATCACTTTGTAATATAGCTTTTTTCTTATTATAATATTGATTCATAGATTTAATAATTCTACCGTTAACAATAAATGGCTGTAAACCAGCATTGTTTGATACAGTTGCAAAATTATCTACTCCTAAATCAATTCCTACAATACGTTTAGATTCTAAATCGCATTCTGGTACTTCTATTTCATAAACAATTTCCATAGTATAATGAGATTTATGTGGTACAAAACGCACTTGTATAAGTTTTCCTTTGATATTGGTTTTGTATATATTATTTAATGGTTTAAGAGGTTTCCAAGAAAATCTTAAATATCCATTTTCTAAATGAGCTTTTATATTATCAATGCCCAATACAAATCTTCCGTCTTTTTCTTTATATTTTGGTAATTTTGGCTTTCCTAAATATTTTTTTGGATTTTTACTCCAATCTTTTATAGCAACAAAGAAAGATTTCCAATTCTTATCAAGTATTTTTAAAGTTTGTTGTCCAACATTACTGCCCAAATCTTTATATGGTTCAGATTCTTTTACTATATTAGCTATTTGATTATATCCAATCCATATATTGTTGTTTATAAATTCCTGCCTAATTATATAGTTTGCAAAATTATATACATTTTTTGATTTGAAGCACAAGTTATCAATAATTTTAAAATTTTTATTATTTTTGTTTATATTATGCTGCTCTATTCTATTTACTTTCATATTTTCACCTCCTTTGTGATTATTTAATTTCACACGAAAGTAAAGACTCAATCTACATCGGAAAGAGCCTTTATTTTACCTTTGGCATAAACCGCCACACATATAAACTCCTGTTACTTATATCAAGCAGTAAATCATCCACATATACGACAGGCTACTATACATGCTTCACGATAAGTTTATCCTCACAGACAGGCAAAACTTATAAATCCTTATCTGTGTTTTGTCCTCCCACTATCCAAACTTTAAGTTAATTTAAGGGTACTCTCAGAAGGTTGTGGTTTAATCGGACGATGCATAATAAATCCCACATTTATATGGCTGTGGCATACCATTGGTAAAATTTCACCAATCAATTTAATGTCTCACCTTTACAGGCTGGCAATATACCAAATAAATAAACAATTTCATATACTTTAGGTGAGGATTTGCACCTCACATGGTAAGCATTTTGATTTAGCTCCAATTGCCCATGATCGATGTTAAGTCAAACTGTGTTGCCACATCCTTAACAAATACCTTAATTCGAGTAGTGTAGTGTCTACTATTTCCCACACAAAGCCCTTTCAGCAGATACAAACCGTCTACATCGGTTATGTGTGTCTATTCCACCACTAAAGTATACTTCTTTGTTAGGGATTCTCACCCAATTCTTTATTAAAACCAGCTTTATAAACCATCGACAAATACCACATAAGCCCATGTAAACTTCATGCTGGAAGTGCTATCCATGTGGTCATGGAATTGCAAGTTTAACTTCACGCTATAAAATATCATCTCACCACACCTTTACAGGCAAGTCCATGAGATTGTCATAAATACTGTACAATATTTATAACTAGTGTCCACTGGTACGCTGCGTTTACTGCTCGCGCTGGAGGATCATTGGTTACGGAGGCTGGATTTGAACCAGCGTATACCTTTCAAGGGTCTTTAGCTTATGAGGCTAACGAGATAGACCACTTCTCCACTCCGTGATATATAAGCGGTTTACGATACCGCATAAACGGAATCTAGTATTATTTGAACCCCGACCTTTTATTAATCGTATATCAGGTAACGATACATTTTATTGATCGCAATTATGTGTACGATAATAGTCATATTTTAGTTGCTTATCTATTAGCAACAATTATTTGATATCTTCATTACAATTTGATTATAGCACGATAGGGGATAGATGTCAACAATTATTTATATTTATTTAGTTAAAAGTATATTTAAGGGCAAGGTGGATTATTTCAAATCCACACCAGCATTACTATGGTGCTTTGATACCTAAAGTATCCCATCCCAAGCAGGGTAACCATTTGTTCATGCAACCGTAAATTGTCTTTGGGAACGCTCTCGCTCTGCTTGCCCATAAATTCAGTAAATGAAATTTCACTTTCATGTGGTTTATCGAATAAACCAGCCTTTATTTTCTTCCATAAATGGCTTATACTCTTGAATAGCATTTTGAATTTCATCACTATCATTAAATATATAAACATTCATATTAGGATTTCGTTTATCTTCTTCAATACTTTGTAGAACAAAACCCTTCATCGTTAGAAATCCCATTAGCTTTTGTGTATGTATCACGCATTTTTTATTCATATTGCCTCCATATACACGACAATTTTGTCATGTATCATATTTAGATAACGTAAAAACATTATATATTGTTACTTAAATTATACTATTATTTTCATTACATGTCAACTCTGTCGTTATATTTTTAGTGGAAGGCTGTAATTTAGTACGTTTTGAGACTTTTTTACATCTATTATCTTTAGTGTCTCTTTTTGAATGAACATATCCTATTATATCAAATAAATGAGGTATCTGAACATTAATGTTTTTACCTATAAACATTACATAAGGATTTACCAAATAAAAATTATTTCTTCCATATTCAATATTATATATCAATTTATTTTCAATTAATGGAATTATATTTCTTTGTAAAGTTCTAACACTTATTTTTAATGCTTTTGCTAATTCTGTTTGATTTAATGGAGCATCAAACTCATTTACAATTAAATTCATCTCCCATTTTAAATATCTTCCAAGTCTTAATAGAAAATCTACATCCGTTTGTTTTAAATTACATCTTGACATAGTGTAATCTATTTCATCATAAAATACTTTAAAGAAATGTGCTTCATTTTGCCAGTCGGATTTCATAGTATCTTGTACAAAGACACTATAATTCATATCATAACCCACATTCTTTAAATAACCTATAAACTCTCCAATTTTGGCTCTTGCTTCTTCTTCTCTAAAAGTATCTGCATTTTCTTTAAATAGTGTTGCTAAAATGTCTTGAATTTTTGTATCCATATTGACTCTACCTTTCATATTGACTAATCGTATTTAGATATCTCATCTTGTATTTGACTCATACTTCGATTAAATTTTTCAAGATTAACATTCAAATTGTAATCTAGAAAATCTTGTAATAGCTTTAATAATCTTTCTTTATTCTTATATTCAATATAAAAATAAACTTCATTATTAATCTTTTCGCTTTTTACTAGCTTAAATCCATTATGACTAATTAAACCACATGATAAATATTTATCTTTACATTCATATACCATATTGACTCCTTATCTTAAAATATTATATTCGTTGCGATAGCAACGATAAATAGGGAAGTGGTTTTCTTCCCTATTTGTACTTAACCAGCAAATAAAATACCTGTTTTGTGTTCTATATACAATTGATACCCTTATTCAAAAATAATTCCTTCATGCGTGTCCGTATATAATCGTCATCTCTGATCCACTCTCTAGTAGATTCAAACATACCAATTTTCTCTCTTGAGAATGGGGAGGAGTTGTCACCTGTTTCAAACCAATAAATTATCCAAGAACTTATTGATTTGCCATTATATTCCGTATCACCACGAAATTCACCTAATGAACTAGTATGATGTAGCCATCCACTTCCTTCAATATCAGAATCAGTTCCAAACTTATCTGGATTTATGAATATTTCAACTTCGTAAGAATCTCCAACTTTTCTAACTGGTTTAACCTCTACGGCATTGAGAAAATCCATACTCCTAGTATATTCTTTAGGGCTATATGTTCCATAAAGATCATTGAGGATAAAATTTTGCAAGACTGATTTTACTTCATTTCCAATCTTTGAGAGGAATTGAACTAGATAGGTTTTTTCGATATAGGCATTAAGTTCAGCAATACTACGAAATTCCTTTCCCACTATTACACCTTCTCTATAATATCTTGTATCTTTTTTATAATTTCTTCTACATTATCTGGATGAATACTAAAATCAATTTTAATATCAGTAGATATATTTGGAGAAAGAGCAGTATTCAATCCACTATTTAAATTCTGAAACTTTTGAAACTGTTTGTTTGACATATAATCTTTAGTTCCACAACAATAACCTAAAGATAATAAATTCTTACTATCTACAATCCCACCTTGAGGAAATTCACCTATTTGTCTTTGTTTATCCATCTAAACACCACCATTATCCAAATTATACTTACTATCTTCAATTTTCTTCTTCAAGTTTTCAATAGGATCATATTTATCTTCTTGTAGAACCTCACGAATCAATTCACGCAATTCTGCTTTAAATTCTTCACTCATTAATTATTTCCTCACTATCAGTTATTTCATTTTCTGCGGCATCTTCATCGGAAATATCATCACTTATTTCAGCGAACACATCTGTAATCTCTTTCATAGCTTCAGGATTATTTTTAAGTTTATTAATATTTTCAGTTGCTTTCTTCATATACTTATTGAATTTAGAAACTTCATTTTCATCAAATGCGTTCATAATTGTTTCTAAACATTCAAAATCGTCAAGATATTTTATTGTCATAATCGATTGTTCATAAGATAAATCATTTAATTCTAGGTCTGTGAAATATTTCAACAAAAGAAAATTTGTATATAAGGGAAGACTCCAAACATCCTTCATATCTATAAATGTTTTATATACTTCACATAAATCAAAAATCATCTCTTTAATCTTGGTTATCTCAAACTTTTCATCCACTAGGCAAGTATATGTTTTACCTTCTATATCAAATGTCAATTTTCTCTGTGAAAATGCTTTATCATGTGCTTGCTTGAGTGTGCTAATATTTAATTTTTTATTTGATTTAGTTGCCATGTTATATATCTCCTTTTATTCTTATATTTATTATTGTTTAGTTGCTTTAGATTTTCTAGGCTTCTTTTCTTTTACTGCAATAGTCTTTTCCCATTGAAGTTTTCCTGTTTTAATGAAATAAGTTAACCCCACAGCAAATGCATCAGATTCATCTTCATTTTTAAAAACAACATTGGGATATTTATTTTTAATTGTATCTTGTACTTGTTTTTTAGTTGCATCACCTTTTAATATTGCTTCTTTAACTGTTTTTGGAGGATAATATATCTGTTCAAATTTATAATAGATTAGATTACAAATTCCATGAACTCTATATATAACCTGCGTAGACATATTAAATCTACTAAATCCTCTTTCAATAGTTATTATTTTAGGTGGGTATGTTTGTTTTAATTCTACCATCTTATCTGCTATTACTTTAAGTCTTTTACCATGTGATTGTGTTTTGATTGTTGGTATAGAATCAATTAATACTGGATTCATATTTTCATCAAATATACAAAAACCAGTTGATTCCATAGACAGATCAAATGCATAAATATAATCTATGATATTCACATCCTTAATTTTATTTTGAATAGGGAAGAGGCTATATAAAAATAACCTCTTTTATATATAGTTAGTTAAATTACTCTAAAAAAGTACCACAACTACCACAGAATTTACAATCTGACTTATTTACTTTTCCACAAGTTTTACATTGAAGTTTATCTTTAACTAATAAAGGTTGTTCAACTTTTTCTTGATTATCTTTATAACCTTTTAGCTTCAAAATTATCACATGAGATTGATCTTCCAATATACCAATACTAGCATATTTAAATTGTTGATTAATTTGTTCACCTTTTACAGTAATTCCAGAATCATGTACAGGTAAACTATCCACTGAACAATAATTTTGTGATACATCTAAACTTCTTAGTGATTTCGACTGCATATTATTACAGTAAACAGTAGATGTAACGTCTAATGTACTAAAACCAGACGTTGTAATCCATGTATACGGATAAGAATAAGGATTATAATCATTATATTTTTTTATAACTTCCTGTACCACAGGTTTCATATTTTCGTACCAAAATTCAATTCTGATAAAACCATCATCGATATTATCTCCCCGAAATTCTGATATTTCTTTTGTCTTTTCAATAAACCTAAACTTATTTTTAGCAATAGTATCACTCAAAAATCCTTCTAGTTCTATTGAATCATTTGGATTGATCAATAGGGAAGACCCATTAAGGACATTTACACTATCAATACTAATTTTTACTTTTGCCTTTCTTGATTCAAGATTTTTCAACATAATTGAATACTCTGAACCAAAGGGTAAGAAAACATTATCATCCTGTTCTCTTAATACCTTACCATTTTGTTTTAATGCTACCACCATTTTGTTTGAATACATCATAATATCTCCTTCTAGGTTACTGACTAGAACCTTAATATTTAAAGTCAGTTAATTTTATTTGTGTTTTCTCAACACAAAGATAAACACTCCGTAAAATAAATACAAATGTTTATGTTTCTATTGGAAACTCTATTTTTAAAACCATTGATATTACTGCGTTTCCAGACTTGTCTATGAAATGCAAATTTCATATGCTTAATTATAGACACAAAATAAAAGAGTGATGGGGAAGAGGTTAGTCTTCAAGCATCACTCTTTTATTATATAAATAGTTTTGGCTTTTTGAAAATGTAAAATTAGTTAATTATTTATATATAGTTATTTAATGCAAATGTTTTTTAACCGATCTCTTAACATCTTCTTTATTCATTCGGGCATAAATCATAGTGGTTGAAGGGCTTTCGTGTCCTAAATAATCCTGCACTTCCGTAAGTGTAGCACCATTATTCAAAAGGGTACAGGCTGATCCATGTCTTATTTTATGAGGACATACATTATCTCTTATTCCAGCACGTTTACCAATTCTTGTAAATATATCTTCAATGCCTCTAACCGTTAATCTATTATGTGGCTTTTTACATCCAACAAATAGGGCAGGATTATTATCGGTTCTTAATTCAAAATATTTAGTTAAATATAACTTAGAATTAGAATTTAAATATACAAGTCTTGTCTTTTTACCTTTACCTAATACTTTAATAGTATCACTATACCAATCAATATCATCTTTATTTAATTGCTGAATTTCACTTACACGACTCGCCGTACTATAGAATACTGAAACAATGGCTTGCTCCTGAAGTGTTTTACAAGCATATTTTAACTTTTCAAATTCATCTTCGGTTAGTGCTTCTCTTAAATTTTTATCAAATTTAACATTCTTGATTAATTTAGCTGGATTTCTTTTTATGTATTCATTATCACACATCCATTGATAAAAGGTTTTAATGTGCCAAACCATAGTATTTATTGTACTATTTTTCAAACCTTCTTGCATACGTTTAGCTATATATAATCTTATATCCATTTCATCAACTTTATCTAAATCTTTTTTGACCGCCATAGCGAAACGAGTTAATGTAGCATTATATTCTTTTAATGTTTTTTCAGATAGTCCTTCTGTTAATCTTAATGCTAAATATAATTTAATTTTACTTTGGTATTGATCGGAAGGTACTAAATATGTTGATTCTAATTGAAAATTATATTTATGTAATTCTGATTCCAAAACTAAACGAAGTTGACTAAGTTGATTTACATCTAAAAAATTGATACATTTTGAGATTATTTCAATAACTAATTTTTCTTTCATATTATATATTCTCCTTAATGATATTGTACTACCATTAAGGAGAAGAGTCAATAAATATTTGTTATATGT
>Ga0209319_1002733_pt1 | contig 10439 bp, 21 predicted proteins | sample RifGroE2_FD_184000 | JGI IMG/M metagenome (GOLD analysis project Ga0209319, IMG submission 184000) | Groundwater microbial communities from Rifle, Colorado - Groundwater E2 (SPAdes) (version 2) | ecosystem: Environmental > Aquatic > Deep subsurface > Groundwater | place: Rifle, Colorado, United...
GGAGACAGTGCAGTGCGCAATAAAATGCGGCTGCTGAACCTGCCGGCGCAGCTCCAGGTGGAGCTGGGGAGGGGGGTACTGAGCGAGGGTTTGGCGCGGTCGCTGCTGGCGCTGTACGATCTGCCGGCAGAGGTAAGGGTTGGCGAGCAGGCGGAAATCGAACGCCTGGCGCTGATGGGTGAGATTACACCAGCAGGTGTCTACGAACGGGTCGAGATCATCCGAGAGCGGATGGCGCCCAAGATGCAGTTGATGGCGCCGGCGCCCGTGCAGGCAGAAGAGCCGGAGTGGGAAGAGCAGGATCCGGACGGCCCGGACAATGACGGGCCGGAGGAAGTAGCCGTTTCCGTGGAAACGGTTGTGCAGCCGGCGCCGGTTGAGAAGGGTGAGCTGGTGAAGCAGGTGCAGGAGCATATCCAGGCGATGCAAAGACCCTCGCCTAGCCCTCTCCCAGAGGAGAGGGGAGAGGCTGCTCAGCAGCCCGCGGCCCAGACTGCCCAGGCAGAGGCGCTGCCCTGGGAAAAGGCGCAGGTCATCCTGACGGTGACCTACATGGCGGCAAACGGCGCAGGCCCGGATGTGCGACCGTGCGTGGTCAGCGTACGGGCAGGTAACGAGATGCCACAGATGCGGTTTACCAGCTCGCAGGAAATTGTTTTGTCCGGCCTGATGGCCGATTTATTGGAGCAGGTCCGCAGCCAGTACCAGGCTGCACATTCGTAGATTTGGAGGATAGAGGCATGACTACATACGTTGTGATGATCGAGGGACAGAGTATACCGGTGCCAGAAGAGGTCGGTGCCGATGATAAGTTAGTGCGGGCGGCGCTGGCGCCGTTCTTCCCGGACGTGGCGAATGCGCTGATCACCCGCAAGACGGAGGGGGAGACGGTGACTGTAAATGTGGTGAAGAAGGCCGGGTCGAAGGGGGCAGGAGACCCTCATCCCCAGCCCTTCTCCCGGGAGGAGAAGGGAGAAGGTTTTGTTGAAGCGTTGCGAGAGGCGCAGCCAGGGCAAAACCCGGCGGTGGCGCTGTACATGGAGGTGATGAGCCTGGGGAATCTTGACCCGGTGGAGCTGCTGCGGATGGAAGGCCGGATCCAAAAGGCGCTTGAGTCTGGTTTGGCGCAGGGTGAACAGATGCAGGCAGCGTTGGCGCTGCTGCGCAAGGCTCAGGCCCAGCCGGCGGGAATTGTGCCGGTGGGGTTCTAATGTTGGCGCTGGTTTCGCTGGATTATGCCTGTAATGTACTACGAGGCAAGATTGTGCCGGCGTTGGACGATGCATGCCAGGTGTTGAAGGATTTCCGAGTGCATGCCACGCTGGCGGCGATCTTGAACGATCTGAACCCGGCAGCGTTTCAAGCGGTGGCGGCGTTGGGGGCAAAGGCGCTGCTGGCGCCGGCGAATTCGCTCAGCCGGTTGGCAGAATGCGCTGTTTTCGAAATGGGTCTGGTATTGAATTTGAGCTGGAATTTCGAAGAGGCGCTGTTCAACTGTGACGAATATTACGAGGATGGAATGCCCAGGATCGAGATCGAGCCGATCACGTGGCTGCCGTGGAGTTGGGATAGCTGGGACGAGGTATTGAGCGATGCCGACCAGCAAGCTCCGGAGCTATGGAGCCTGCCGATATTTTTCATGGCGCTGGACCAGACCTATGGGCGCACGAACTGGAATAAAATGGCGGAAATTTTCGGTTGGCCAGTCGAGATCCAGCCGAAGTGGTGGAAAAAGCCGGGGGCGGATTGGACCCTGGACTACGAGCGCTTCCAGGCGATGCTGAAGGAACAGGGATTGGGGAAGTTTTTGACGGCCTATGAGTGTACGTTCCGCATGACAGAAAACCTGTTTATGGATTACGACTATAACGAGAATGAGATGCAGTATGAACTGCCGGCGCTGTCAGTAGAGGGGGTGCGGTCACTGATGGAGGTTCACCAGAAGGCAAAGGCGATTTTGGCGGAACTGGAAGAGGCGTGCGAGCTGGTAGTAGAGACTCCAGGGTACCTGGTCAATATTTACGATATCTGGGCGGCATGCCTGGAGCAGCGAAAAGAGCAGCGGCCGCGGACGCTGATGCAAATTTATGAAGAGGACGAGGATTTGAGCGATGGCTAAAAAGAAGCGAGTTGGGGATGTTGGGGAACATAATGCGGTGGCATCGCTGCATTTCTTGAAGAGCGGGGATTACCTGCTGGTGGATCACGAGCGAGGCGGAGCCAGTAAGTTCCTAACGGCGCCGAGTGTGATGGCGGCATTCACGAGTTTCGGCAGGGACTCGGGCTGGATGCCGGCAGGACTGGTGCGCCACGGGCTGGGAGCGAATGGTGTGTTTTACGTATACAGCGCTCCAGCGCAGAAGGTGCAGATTGTATTGAATGGGCAGGAGATGACCGTGCCAATCCCGCGTACGGTGATGCTGCATTACAACCAGGTGGTTTATTTTTGGGCGCTGAAGAGTTCCGGCTTTGATGTTGACGCGCAAGCGTACCTGGCGCCGTTCAGTAATTTGTATGGCGATGGGCATGTCTGTTGGGGGCAGAACAAAGCGCCCCAGGCTGACCCGGCGCAGGCCAGGAAGACATGGGAACTGTTCTTTGGGACGGGGTTCAATTTCGACCTGGGGCAGGGGAAGTGTTTGAAGCATCCGCAGAGTGTGACGACTCTGCTGGCTGAATTGGACGGGAAAAGCAGTTTTCCGGCGTCCGAGTTGGTCCCGGTAAATCAACAAAAAATCAACGCCATTATCGATGATCGCTTGAAGGAGCAATAGCATGAATCCGATCGTTGGGTATCGTTTGGTTGGAGAGGGAAAAGAGTTGATCGATTTGCCTGAACCGAAAGGCATGTATGAGTACTGCCTGGCAGAGAATGGGGTCTTCCTGCGGGCGCAGCGGCCCGGGCTATCGGTCTGCATACCGGTCACTTCCACTCATGAGCCCGGTGTGCGAGGGCTTGGCCGACTGGAGACCAGGATTAAGTTGGCGGCCCGGGTGCCGGCGCTGATGACCCGGCAACTGTTGGAACGGTGCCGGAAGTTTGGGAATTTGGAGAATTTATTCTGGCTATGGCGCAACGATGCGCAGCGCTGGGTGGCGCAGGAGCCACGGCAGGAGCGCTCAGCGATGGCTGTGCGTCCAGTGGATGCGTACAGCGAGATCGGGGCGCAGGCGTTGATCGACCTGCACAGCCATCATTCAATGTCGGCTTTTTTCAGCAGCCAGGATGATCGGGATGAAAAGGGCTTTAGAGTCTATGCGGTGTTTGGGATGATCTATCAGCGGCCACAGATCGTGGTCAGGGTCGGAGTGTACGGACATTTTTGCCGCATCCCGGCGGATGAGGTTTTTGAACTGCCGAAGGGATTGTACGAGGCGCCGGAATATTCTGTGGTTGAGGAGGATGCACTGTGATCACTGCTTGTGTGAGAAGTAGCGATTTATTGGACCTGGACCATCTGAATGCCAGGCGGCTGATGCTGCCGCTGAATGATGGTTTACAGATTGCTCTAGTAGGCTGTGGGGGGACGGGCAGTTGGTTGGCGCCTCACCTGGTGCGTTTGGTGCGGCTGTTGAGCGAGTCGACGGGGGTACGGGTAGACCTGCGCTTTGTTGATCCGGATACTGTCGAGGCGGTGAACTGCTACCGGCAGAACTTTTGCGAAGCCGAGATTGGGCTGAACAAGGCTCAGGCGCTGGCGCGGCGGTATGGAACGGCCTGGGGGGTGGATGTGCGCCCAGTGCCGGCGTTGTTTTCGGAGGCGGCGATAGCAACTGGCGCCGCTACTCGGCGGCTGATCATAGGTTGTGTAGATAATGCGGCCGGGCGGCGGGCAATTGAAAAGACAACGCATGGCTCGGCATGGTGGATGGACTGTGGCAATCACCACAGCGCCGGCCAGGTGCTGCTGGGCATCGGCGGACGGCGCCCGGATGATCCCTGGCGGCTACCCGGGCTGTGCTCCTGGCTGCCGCTGCCGAGTGTGCAGCATCCGGAGCTACTGGAGGATGAGGCCACCTACCCCCAGCCCCTTCCTGAAGGAAGGGGAGTAGATAATCTGTCTTGCGCTGAGGCGGCGTTGGCGGGGGTGCAGGGGTTGACGGTGAATGCGACGGTGGCGGCGTTGGCAGCAGACCTGCTCTACCGGCTGCTGATCACCAAGGATTTGACCCGCTTTGCGGTGTACGTGGATCTGGAGAGCGGGGCGACTCGGTCCAGGTTTGTGACGCCGGCAGAAGTGCTGGCGGCGGGGCATGGGATGGAAAAGGAGCATAAGTGATGGATAAGGTTCCTAATAAACCTAAGTTTCTCTGCGGTCGCTGCCAGGATGTGCTGTGCGAAGACTGCTCAAGTGTGGCAGGCGAGTATGAATACCTGTATGAAGGGCAGAAGCTGGTGTTGATGCACGCTCAGCAGGAGTTGCACGAAGCGCAGCAGCGAATTGCTGCACTGAAGAACGATGTCGAGATGTGGCAGGCTGTAGCAAAGGCCGGGATGCCGGCAGTGATCCAGGTCTGGATGGACAGCGAAGTGGCAAAGGCCAGGAAGGCAGGAAGGGAGTCTATGCGGCGAGAGCTGAAGAAATCCGGCTTCCTGGCAAAACTGGAGAAGGCCGAGAAGGCGTTGGCGGAGGTGAGGAAATGAAGGCGCTGAAGCTACCCAAGGCGCCATTCGAGCTAGAAGATTTAAGCAAAGAGCATTTGATCGTGTTGATCCGGCGCGTACTGTGGAGCCGGCTTCGGCCGCTGCCGCAGCGAGAGATTGCCAGCGCTATCTGGCAATACGAGATAGACAGGTTGCGCAAGATTGGCGACGAGATTGTAGCCAGAGAGTCGAAAGATCGAGCGGAGTTTTTTAAGAACCAGAAAGATTTCGATGCGTATCTGGCGAACAGTAAACTCGTTGATGCGTTCTATGACGAGCACCTGGGGAGCAGGAAACTGGCAGGTGTTTCCACGGAAACGGTTGGAGAGAGCTATGAATAATGTGCCTGGGTTAAGGTATCACCGGCTGATCGGTTTTGGGCCTGATTGTGTCGCCGAAGTTGAATTAGTGGCGTCTATGTTGGTAGCTGCTGGACGATTTCAGGGGATGTTGAAACATACTGTGACTCATCCGCTGCGTAGAGCAATGATTGATTTGACGCCGGAGGGGAAATATATTGAGTGCAGGGTAGACTGGGCTCATGACCCGGCCAGGGAAAAGGCGCTGTGGGAATTTTGGTTTGAGGATGATTCAATTCTAGGTGGGAAGCGATGACTCTAAAGGCTTATAGCGTTCATTCGCTTTTTTCTGGCCCGCAAGAAGGGGCGATGCTGGTTTTTGCGCATACGGTGCAGGAGGCGCGGGTGGTGGGATGGCGCGAGGGGGCGAATGATTTGACGGACCGGTTTATTGATCTGGCGGCTTCGTTGATGGGTAAGCATCCGTGGTTGTTTGAGGAGGCGAACCAGGAGAAGCTGGCGGCGGATGTGCCGCATTTGATTTGGAACATCAAATCCTGCTCGGTGTGCGAGTGTTGGGGCCAGAGCCGGATTGGTGAAGATGGTTTGTGCGATAGATGCAAAGAGGAGTAAATGATGGCAAACGGTGAATGTATTTGCAACATACGATATGGTGATGATTATTATTGTCCGGTGCATGGCGGCGAGGGTTGCCTGGCGGATGTGCGGCAGAAGTTGGCGCAGGCGCAAGGGACGAATGTCGAATTGAACCGGCAAAATGTGGCGCTGCGAGAGAACATCCACCGGGCGCGGGCCTGGGCTAGGGCATGGAAGAGAAAGGCGAAGCAAGAACGTTTGTGGTTGGGGCGCTCCGACATTATCAGAGATTCGCTGTCAAACCAACTTCGGCTTTTCGGTCAGATTTACCGGAGCGAGACGGAACATTTGATGGCGGTATTGCAGCAGGTCAAGCAGAAACAAGAGCGCCCGAAATGGGGGGTTGTGGAACTGGTTGACGAGAATCCGCGCCGCTCGATTACGGGTGTATTGAGTGAGCAGGTTATTGGCGATAAGGTTTTTATTCGGGTGGATGTGCCAGAAGAGACAGAGCAATTTGTTTCTTTTACGCGTTTTTATAGCCCAGAGCGCGTCTCGGCTGTTTATATGATGAGTGAGGCTGTGGCCCGTGAGGCGATCAGGACGCACGGAAAGAGTATTTTTGGAATGCTGTATCACGGCAGATCGCGCCGCTCGAATAATGATGATGAACATATGCGGGCCTCATTGCATAACCGTGATGTGATGCTGGAGGTTTACCGGGCTGAGGTGGAGCGGTTGACGGCCGTGCTGAAAGAGATTGGGGGAGATGACCTTAGTCCGCTGTGGTATGCGGTGAAGGCGCGTGAGGCGCTACAAGCGGGCGTTTCCATCGAATTTAAACGGCGATGGAGGTGAAGGATGAAAATTGAGACGGTCATCAGGATAAGCAAGAAGAAAAGGAAGCTGCGTTTGAGCGATATTATCCGGCTTGCGGAGAAGCACGGATATGCGGTGAGTATCAAGCTGGTTGAGCGGAAAGCCGACCACCAGGATAAAAAAGAAGAAGGAGATAAAAGCAATGTCTGAGGAAAAGTTCAACCAGTGGTGTATTGTAGAACTGATGGGCCGGCAGGTGATCGCCGGGCAGGTCAGCGAGCAGACGATTGGCGGCACGGCGTTCATTCGGGTGGATGGGCCGGCAGGTGATCGCCGGGCAGGAGGCGTTTACCCGTTTCTATGGAAACGGTGCGATCTATGCGATGACGCCAGTTGGTGAAGACGTGGCGCGCATGGCGCTGCGAGCCAGCCGGCCGGCGCCGGTCAATATCTATATTCCGGAACTACGCAAAGCACTCGCGCCAACCAGCGACCGGATTGAGGCGGATTATATTTCGCCGGACGAAGAAGAAGATAGCCTGGAAGACGAGATGGAGTCTTTCGACCAGGATGACGGCGAATAGCCTTTTTAGGGGTGGGGCAGATGGGCCCAGGGGTAGGGGGGGTTGGGCCCATGTGTACAGGTAAAAGTGTGGTGATATGACTGCCCCCCTATAGCTTTTGGGGGTAGGTTGCGAAAGAAAAAAAGAGCATTGATTTACGGAAAGGGTTTGAAAATATGGGTGATCTTAATAAGGAAATTGATTTGAAAATGGTCTTTGATATTCTGAGTGCTCGACCCTTAAAGAAGGAGCCTTCAAGGATCGAGAAAATCTCAGGTTGGCTTCAACGTGGGGCCAATGATATGGGCTATCTTGTCGGTTATTGGCTGCTGTTGGTTCCTTGCAGTGTTCTCGCCGTTTCGCTCAATTTCGTCTTTGGCTTTTTTAGCGGGGTTGGCGACGTATGGAATCAGGTGTGGAGTGAGTGAGACTGGAGGTGAGTCTATGCCGAGGAAGGAAAGAATTTACCATATCTCATATGACCGTACCCCTTAGGAGAAATTGTGATTGCACCCTGGTATGTTATGGCTTACACAAAACTTGAGCGCGTAGCCTGGCGGCATGGATATGCGCTTGCTTTGCATGGATCGATGTCACGCGATTTAGATTTGATTGCTATTCCATGGACTGATGATGCAGACGATCCCGAGAGGTTGCTAAAGGCGTTTTGCAAATTTATCGTTGATAAAGCGGATGTCAATCTTACGCCGGGAAAGTCAACTAAGAAGCCGCATGGCAGGCGGGCGTATGTTATTCCGATTGGACATGATGGTCACTATATTGATCTTTCGATCATGCCACGGGTGCGCGAAATAATAGGTGAAAATAATGACACTGGGCGTTAACAACGAAATAACCGCATTATTTTGCGGGGATTATTTTTGAGAGGAGAGTCTATGTCTGAAGACGAGAAAAAGAAGGGTCGCAGAGTCTATGCCGAGGAAGGAAAGAACTTACCATTGGCCGAAGGTGATTACGGGTTTGATCCGCTGGTCGGGCATTGGGTGATCCGCCCGCCAGGCCGGCATGCCGGCGGCATTCCACATCATGAGATTGTGGAACATGATGACGGAACGATTACGGTTTCGCCGTCGATTGTGCTATATGACGTGGATGAAACCACCGGTAAGATGGTCGTATGGCACGGTTATTTGATCAGAGGTGAATGGAGAGCGGTTTGATGGATAACGAAGAATATTTGAATACCCAGTACCAGCTTGTGCTGCAGGCGCAGTTGATCAACCAGCTTGACCTGGATGTTTTTTTGGCGGCGATTGAGCATGCCGAAGCGGTGGCGCCAATTATCGCCCCGACTCTTTTCATTCAAGGGGCGGGTAAGCTGGAGGAGGTCAAGCGCCTGGCGCAGGCGGCGAAGCGGTTTCAGACCGAGGTGCGCCGGCAGATTGAGGAGGGAAAGACCTTAATCGGGTGTGATATGGCATCTACCGAACAGGAATTTTTATCCAGCGAGCCGTTTAAAACTGATCTCGCCGGGTTTATCATCAACAGCCTGATCCGCAAACAAACTGCGCTGACCATGAAGAAAATCGAGGCGCTGGTATTGAGGGAGGAAGAAAGCGAAGAAGTGAAACTGCCGGCGCCGCCGTCAAAGCCGTATAGATTTTTCTAGGAGGATTATTGTGAACGAGTGGCAGGAATGGCAGGCTAAAATATTGGCAGAGACCGAGACGATCAAAGCAGCGTCGCCTGCTATCCGGCCGATGTATGCAGCATATGGGCGCACTGCCGGTAAGATCTGTGGGCAGTGCGCCCACCTGGTGGCCGATGGGCACCACAACAAAACATATTACAAATGTGAGCTAGCCAGGATGTCGCATGGGGCCGGGACCGATTTCCGGCGCAAATGGGAAGCCTGTGGGAAGTTTGAGGAGGAAGATAAAAATGCATCCGTATGAGCGAATGAACTGTGGGCATTTTGCCCGCTATGAGTTTGTGGGGGAGAGTGGAGAGCCTCTATGTGTGATGTGCGAGTTGGAGCGCAAGCACCGAGCGCTGGAGGCCGTCAAGGTGGAGGTGGTCCAGTGGACAGAGGCTGGCCGTGAAGCGCTGGACGGATTCGATTTACTGCATGATCTGCTGCTGCGTGGCAGTCCGCCTGGGGCGCTGGATTTGCACAGCAGCCAGGTGTATCAAAAGCTCCAGAAGCTATTGGGCATTCGTGGAAAAGCGGCGTGATATAAACGCATGAAGACTATAAGGGGTCAGCACATCGAGGTTGGAAAAGGACACTACTATGCAGCTTGTGCTTATGGACGCGGCGCCCGGGGCGCTTTTTGTGCCGGCGGCGGTGAGGGCGCGGTTTTGGGTAACACTGGGGACTGGCCAGCGAGAGGAGCGCTTCTGGCAGGCGTTTTGGGTGGCGTATTGCAGTGGGTATGCGGTGGCGGAGGAGATCCGTCAAACGGTGGAGGATAGCGAGTACCTGGCGCACGGCAATAAGCTGATCAAGCAGGCGGTGATGGAGGATTTGCCCCGGGCCGGTCTGCTGGTTAAAGAGGTGGTGCCGTTCTTCGGGCCGGTGCGACTGACTCTGGTAAGGATGTCCGAGGAGGGTGTCCGCTTGGGACGCGAGATTGGGATTGGCGAGCCGGGGCGTTCCGAGTGGACGCAGATTGTGGAAGGTCATCGAGGGGATGAATGGCAGCGACATATGGTTGGGCTGCTGGCGTTTGCCTGGCAGGCCAGGCGGAGAATGTATAACCCGAGGCTGCTGCCGGGGCGAATTGGGAAAGTCTGGCCGGACGTGTACCTGGAGAAGTATCAGCAGAGCGCGTATGCGGAGTTTGAGACGCGGGCCAGGGGGAAGTTGTGGAAATGGCGGCGGGCGAAGAAGTCTATGCAGAGTTTTGCTGTTTGCACGTTCAAGGCGAGCCAGCGCCGGCGGATTGTGGCTGAATGCCGAGAGGTGGGGGCGCATGTGCAGGCGACTGATTTGGAGACGCTTTTGAGGTCGGACGAGAGGTCGCCGCTGTTTGTGGAGTGTTCACTGTAGTAGGGTCGCTTCGCAACATAATAGAATAGTTGTGCTATTATCTATATAGGTCTACTGCTCAGACACGGCTTCTTGCCGTGCCTGAGCTTGCTGTTTAAAGACCATTACAAACTTCATAGGGTGGTGAGCAGCCACCCGCCGCAATTAAACGGAGGTTTTATGTTTGACTTGAAAGCTTTTGCAGATGCGTCTGTGACCGGCATTCCGCTGGTCGTTTTCGTTTTAGCGCTGACCACATGGGTTGCTGATGTTGTTGGCGCCCAGGGCAAGCAAAAGATGATCATTGCGATGATCGTCGGGCTGCTGGCGGGCGGCGGGTACCAGCTGACGCAGGCTATGCCGGCATCGTTTGCGGGATGGTTTGCGGTGGCGGTATATGGAAAAGGCACTGGACGTATTACGACCGCATTGATGGCGTATGGCAGGAAACGGCAGATCATCAACAGTTGGAGAGCAACTGGCCATCCTCACAGAACGGATTGAGGCACAAGGGGCCCTGTTCG